>SDBU01000132.1_pt1 | contig 100888 bp, 179 predicted proteins | sample 2277071 | NCBI WGS metagenome assembly SDBU01 (sample SAMN10397929, study PRJNA504765) | marine sediment metagenome | isolation source: marine sediment core GS08_GC12, 126 cmbsf | place: Arctic Ocean: Gakkel Ridge, Loki's castle | collected 2008
ATAAGGAACCTTTGCTATCACTACTACACGACATTCATCATCAGGTAAATCCACACCCCGGTCCATACTCGGAGATATGAGTACCATTGGCCTCATAGAGTTCTTGAAGTTCTCAAGCACTTGGGCTCTGTTCTTTATGTCATGGACCATAACCCTATCACTGTGGAGGTGTTCCCTGAGGTACTTGGTAATTCTGTATGACACAGTATGGATGAGTATTTTCTCATCTGGGTGTTTCTCCAGTATCCTCCCAATTGCTGCAGTAAGTATCGGTAGTGCTTTGTCCATCTCCTTATTGATTACGTTTGCACACGGCTCGAAATACACTGGCCGGTTCTCTTTGGGGAAAGGTGAGTTCAGCTGTTTATAGGCAGTATTGTCGAACGTAAGCCCTACGTTCCTGCACATTTGGAACCTGTCAAGGATTGTAGCGCTCATACCAAGCACGTTCTTGGTATGCCTCCAGAGATTATGGTGAGCATACTTGGCTATCCAGACTGGCTTAAAGGACCAGCTGTCTTCTGACGGATACCACACCCAGTTCTTGTCAACTTCTCTGATGAAGAACCGAAGTTTCCCAACAAGACGTGAAAGCATTCTTTCCTCTTTCATGAGACTGAAATCAGTTGTCGACCAAACCGACTCGAGCTCCCTTTTGACGGCTATCAACCTGGGTTCCAGTATGTTGAGAGCGGTTTTACCCCATTCTACCCAGCTCTCAAATTTGGTCTTGAACTTAGGTGGCTCCAAGTCCAACTGGTCAAGTTGCCTCTGAGTAATCAGGACCTCGATGAACCCCATGAGCAAGTCTTCAACGGTATCAAACTCATCAATCACCAAGTAGTCAAGGTTAGAGAATCCTTCAACGTAGTTAGCCTCTGTGAGGAAATACGAGGTATTGAGTACTGCAAGAGGTGAACTAAGGGCAGCCCTCTTGGCTGCGATATATGCACATTGGTTTTCCACCTCACAAGGGTGTACGACACTCTTAGTGCATTCTTCAGCCGAAATCCTCGGAAACATATTTTGGTACTTAGCACAAGGGTAGTTGTTCCTACCTTTGAGGGTACGTGCATACGGGAAGTCTCTGAGAAGTTGGTCCTGCAACTGCTTGGTAGTGCAGACGTAAACAACCTGCTTATCCGCTAGCTTCTGAACAGTTGCAGCGATAAGTGACTTGCCTATGCCGGTTGGGGCATCGAGTAAGTAGGCAAACTTGGTTGATGTGGCAATCTTCGTTGAGATTTCTAGTTGCCCCTGCCGAAACTCTGTGAACTTCTCGGGCAGACCAAAATCAGATGGCGTCAGCATTTGTTACCTCCTCCAGGATAGTCACCGCGCGCTTCCTTCTAGCTTCTCCTTGGCCTTCATTACCTCTGCGTGGGTTATTGGGCCAACTCCCCTGCAACCCTTGAATTTTTCCATGTCAAGATGGAAGAATTCACCGACAGTACAACAGTCCATCCGATACAGGTCATTCGTCGTTCGGACAGAGAAGCCAAGACCAAGCTCGGCAATCGGACGATTAGGATCGCCCAAGGACTCGGGTACGCTTATAGGTTCTATGGGCCTTGTGGCTTCTGCAGGTTCTATGAGCTCCGGCAGACTGCCAACGGCAAGCTGTTCTAGCCCCCTTGCCAGTGCTCGATCTCGGGCAAGGACTGCCATAACCTCACCGTGGAGTTCCTGACCCCTTGGAACAAGGGCGAAGGCAGGGTAAGCCCGGTCCATGCAATCCATGCATTCTCCGTAGCTTCTGACAGGATAACTTGTCAACGAAATCCAGTTCTCCATGATGGGCTGAGGTAAGAGCTTCCTCAACGCTTTCACTATGCTAGGTCTTCCTCTTAGTTCTGCTTCAACCGTTTTTCCTCCGTTGCCATCTTCCAGCATAGCCTCAACAGAGGGACGGAGAGGAGACCTGAGGTTACCATCGGCGTTCCTGTAACTCCAACCGAGGAGTATCTCCCTTCTCTCTACTTCATTCCCTGCGGGATAATAGTAACACTTCTTACCATGCCTAACAGGGCCCCAAGGGATCCCGAATACGTCCTGCAGGTCACTCTTGAGCTGGTTAGTCAAGGGCACTCTTTTGCCCTGCTTGTCATTTATCGAGTCGTGGTTCAAAGGTGCTCCGTAAAGCATTTCTGCAAGGTCCCAGGCTGTAACCCGGTCCCTCGGCGTGGAGCACATGCATGATCGTAGAACCCTCATATAGGGTAAAGTGGCATATATACCAGGTCTCCTTTTCCCTTGCTCCTTGTCCCCAGTGGAAACCATTTTCCTCAGTCCTGTGAGTACCAGCAGTTGAGAATCTGTTGGTTCACTGCGATAGTTCCCTTCCATTGTGTGCTACCTCCTTTTCATTGTTCTTTTTACCCTCTGGAGAAGACCGATCCAGCCATTCCAGAGCCTTGGCTGTTACTGTTGGTATATGTCTCAATAGAGGCACGAGGAGTTGGACCCCATATGCGGGTGGTGTGTCAGTGCCGAATTCCTTAATGAGGCCTGCCCTTAATGCCTCAAGCTTCCTGTAGAAATTCTTACCTTGGTTATCTACCTCGTAGAATAAATCCATGGATGCTCTCATCTTGGCTGGGTTGGTAATCAGCTTCTTATCTAGCTCACTAGTGCCGTATGCTTCCTCGGCGACGATGTCCGCAACTGGGCGACCTGGCTGGTTGGCAACTGCCCTAGCAACCTGTGGGGCAATACTTGCTTTGAGGGAAGCGACACTGAACGCTCTTTTGGTTTCTGCTCGACGCTCTGGCTCGGGAATAATAGTGGTGGCTTCTTCAATCTTGGCGGTCTCCTTCTTCTGCTCGACTTCCTGGACGATAGCTGAGACTGGGCGAGTAGGTTCTGCCTTGACTTGCTTGACGAGTTGTTGGACTTCTGGTCGCTTGAGCTCGCGAGTGACGACTGCATCAGCAACTAGGTTCTGCTTCTTCTTACTAGAAATGGAAGAAATTACAGCACCCTCATTTATTGTGAGCTGTCCACCCGAGATTCGCTCTTTTACATCTGATGTAGTTGAAGTGTGTAGACGTTCATATTCACTAACCTTCTGCACGCTCACCCCAATCATGTCAGCAAGCTCCTGCTGGGTCACCTTATACTTCTGTCTGTACTCCCAAAACGACTTCCCTAACTCAACTGGGTCAATATCTACCCGCTGCACGTTCTCCTTAAACTGCATCCCCCTAGCAGTCTTGTCGTCCACATCCCTCACAATGCACTCAATCTCTTCGTCTCCGCATGCTCTCCACCTCCGCTCACCAGTCACTATCATGTATTTCCCTCCACCAATGGTTCTCACTATCAGTGGTTGGTCTGGTCCCCTGTCAGCCATACTGTCCTTCAACTCACCAAGCTTCTCTGGGTCAAAGGTCTTCCGTGGCTGGTTTGGGTCTGGTGTGACGTCCTTTCTTGGTATTAACACGCCTGAACCTCCTTTCGGACACTTACGCTACTTCCTCTTCACTTACTATTCTTTACCCCCCTATTCCCAAACACTGCCTTCTTGGTTTCTGTTGAACAGTGCTCGGCTATTTCTTTCAGTATATGGTTGCCTTTTATGAGCTGGAGCTGTTTATTCCTGTGCCATTCTTCGTCTATCTCAGTCGTCGATGCAACGAATTCTTCAAACAGTGATACTGCTTGGTCTTCATCGCCTTCTGCCCAAAGCTCCTCTATTGGGGTAGTAAATTGGCGAAGTTGAAGCTTTATCCGGTTAATTTGGTTTGCTTTGTCTATGGTCTTCGCTAACTTGGCTTCAGTAGCCCAGTCCGGGTCTGATTTATATCGCATATTGAGTACACGAAGGCCGATGTATATGGCATCCCTTAACACATCGGACTTGAGGTGGTACGGCGTACCCCTTATCTCAATAAGATGAATGACTTTACGATCAAGCCATGTTGGTATGCGGGTACCAGCAGTTGGCGTACCTCCCGCAGAATCGCTAGCAGCCTTGAAAGGTGGCGCATTGATTAACTCTTCGAGAGAAACTACCTCATCAAACGGTGATTCAAGGTCCCAGGCGCCTGACTCTTTTGGTTTGTTTGACTTACCGCTGTCTTTAGGCATAGATAAACTCGCTTTCTTCCATTCGTTTGGCATAATTCCTTATTATTGCCCGCTTGAGGTCGAAGTATCTTTTAGCCAGCCCGGGGTTCGAGTCGAGAATATGCATCATACCAAGACACTTCCAGCACATCCATATTCCCACGCTCGGCTCTTTGGGATCCCAGCAGTGGTGACTAAGGTCCGGCTTCTTTTGTGGCGGAGAGTTACCGCAGATTTCACACTTGCCGTCCTTCGGTTTTGGCCTGAAATAAAGAGTAGCATCTCGTCTTTTGCCCGCTCTTCTGTTTCCACGCAGCCAGTAATAAACTGTAGTGTCGGACGCCTCATACATCAAACCTATCTCTTTGAACGTATAACCAAGCCATCTCAACTTAGTTATATTGCGTTTTCGGATCTCCTTGTCGATAATGGCGCTCAGTTTATCCATAGATGCATTCCTTATTTGTTAAGTACAAGTGCCAAAACTTATATCTAAAATTAAAAAAGTCCAGTTTTAGGACATCTACTATGTAGCATGTCTTTCAAAAAACGCAATACGCTAGCGAGTTAATTAACTTGCTACTACTATTTATATAGAAGAACTTGAACATGTCTTTGCATATGTCCTCAGTTAGTTAATTCATAACTTGACTTTTTGAGCGGGGTTATGAGTCCCATGGCAACCCCATAAAGTACATTGTGCAGCCGTGCACACCGGGAAAAGCGCACATTTTTATGAGTGGTAAAAAGACTAACGTTGTGCATCATTCTTCTACTCATCTACACCCATTAGAGTTCTATCTCCCCACCATTTGTCACCAATCATATACCTTCCAGCTGAGCCTTTCGGTCTACCACCTTTCGAGCTTCTAATATCCGTATATGGAACATGACCCTTGAAAGGCGTGTGCTTCAAATACCTCAGTTTTGTCCACTTAGATAGCCATGTCTGACAGGTACCCTGCGCCAGCAGTAACTTCTCTGCGAGTTCAGTTGCAGTAACGCCAGCTTTACCCATTAGTTCTATGTACCGGAAGGCTTCTTCGTTGATTGTCACGAATCTGCCAGCTGCCGTGCTACATCGTCGCAGTACACGCAGTCTATACCACATTGATGGCTAGCACACTTTGAGCCGATGACAGCCATCTCAGTGAAGAACTCAATCTCGCCGAGTTCTTTGCACGAGATGTACTGTTGGTCTTTTGGCTCATCAGTATCTCCAAGATGTTTGATGGTGGGCCATAAATCCAGGTAGTTGCCTTCGTGCATCAGATTCATATAGAGTTCGAGGATTGGGATTGCCGTTTCGTATGGATGAGTACGGAAAGCTATCTTAAACCAGTCGACGCCGAGTATAGACTGGTACAGTGGCAACCATTGGGGAAGCAGCATTCGGGCCTTTATCCACTCAACCGGTTCGTCCATACGGATGTTGTTACAGTCCTGGAACGGGTAAAATGCAAAGAGTTCCTCGGAACGCTTGGAGTTATGGCTGCTCAGGTTGTAGCAGTCTCGCCGGTATGGGCATCTATAGAGGCAAGCCTCGTTGGCAAGTATTGACACTGTAGGCCCAACTGCAATGATAGATTTGATGGCATCAAAGTCCCGGTTGATGTTAGTGCTAATATTTATTCCATTAGCACCCAGTTCTTGCCAACGGGCTGCATCTTCCGGGGTGCTAACCTCGACAATTGTGCTCACTTCCCGGAAGTCATCAGGGAACATTTCTCCAATCAGTTCCATGAACAAGGCTGAAGTGATTGTCCACTCGTTAACACCAATGGCGTGAAGTTCCTTAATGTCTTCCTTGAGCTTGCTGTCCCAGATTGACTTGAAGTCCTCCATGGCGCCAAAGCATGATGCATTCAGTGTGTAACGAATGGCAATGTTGTTCTTCCTTGCCTTGTTGACAAAGCTGTCGATTTTACCCCAGTCCAAGTATGGAATTCGGTCAAATGACCTCGCAGTTGGGGTGAGCTTGGAGATAGAACCGAAGAGAGACTTTACTTCGATAATGCCTTTGTGCTGTTCATTCAGTTCTATCACCTTGTCCAGGTATTTGTGGGTCCATAAGTTACCCGCGTTGAGATTTATCATAGGGTTCCTCCTTCTTTGGTGTACTTTCCCGGTTTGCTAAGTCCAATAGAACGTCGGCGTGACATGGCAATGGAGCACACCAACACACAAGGTCTTTTCCTCTTAGTGGTTCCAGCCAGTCAGGCTCAGACCCCAGGCGTTCTTCTGCATACCCTCGGAAATAGGCAACTGCTTCCTCGTGCTGGCTCAACGTGTGGGCCCTTACTATGAAAGGATTTCCCCACCTTGAGGGCCTGCCAACATACACTGCATCTGCCGGTATCTTATCAGTCCGTTTGTTGAGAATTCTAGGGGCCATATTATTCCTCTGGGTAGACAAACAGTATATTGTAGGGCTCGCAGGGTACCCCAACTGACTTCCTCTTTGGGAAGACAGACTTCAGACTCCCTATCGGGACACAGTCGAACTTGGCGATTTGTTCATTATAGCTTTTCATGTACTCGAAGTTCCATGCGTGGTACTCAACCACCAGCATGGGCCACTTTGCAAATGGCTTGAGCACCTTCTCTGGGTTGTCGAGACAGTGAAGGAGCTCAGACATGACTATCAGGTCACTGGGCTTCAATGCCCCTAAAATTCTTTCTCGACCATTGGTTGTTTCAAGGTCTGCTACAACGTCCGTTGAAACCCACTGTCTCTTGTCTACGAACATCATTGGCAGTTGCCCGTGGCTGTTAGCTATTCCCCTTCCCAACCAGCCAAATCCAGAACCGAATTCAACGACTCTGCTGTACAGCACCCTCTGGCTGTCAAGAAACCTCGATGCTACAGGAAGAATGAACTTCTCGCCATAGTAGTCGAGAAACCTCAGCAAGCCATTGTAGTCGCCGCCCTTTACAGTCAGATGCGACGCAATACCGGCTAATGCTTCCTTCTGCTGGACATCCTCAATGACATTCAGCTTCCGCAAATTGTGATATAGCTCATCAATCTGCATTTTGTTCATGTGTTCCTCCTTGTTCATATTCTGCTTCAGGCGTCCGTTCTCCTGTAGCTGCTTCTCTTAGTAGTCTTGCTCCAGTCGGACATAAATTGAAGCAATGGTTACGGCACTGGCTACAAATATCCAGATGTGCATGGAACTTGCTTATTCTCTCAAGAACGTCGGACCCAGTTTCAGTCATTTTCTGCTTCTTTCACTTATATTCTACTTTGGGCACCATACCGAGCATTTTACGCCACTCATTATTGTACCCTGACATGTCTGTGATACCCTTATGGCTAAGTGCTCCAAGATGGACTATGGTTCCAGTCTCGCAGCCTAATTCTCGAGCTAATGGGATGCCACGCCTGGCAGGTGTACCCATAAATATGACCTTTTCCGGTTCAAGATGAGATATTTCTTCTTTGAGCAACGCAAGGTCGTTGTCATTCACTGCACGCGCGTCCCTGCGAACTGCCTTAACCATGTTGGTGATAGCAAGTACGCCCAGTGGAGTACTAGTGCCATGGAGCATCCTGGTGAGCATGTAGCCAGTGGGGCCGGTTTCAAAGGGGATATTATTCATGTTGTTGGGACCAATACGTTCTGCAACCAGAAGAAATCTGGGGTTTGATGAACCTGCACAACCATACCCAGCTGTCCAGTGATTTCGCCACCAACGCGTGCTGTCATTGAAACTCGTAGCAAGAGTAAGATAATGGCCGATATCACCATGTGTCTTGTAGTCATACTCAATATGGGGAATATGCTGTGTGTTGAGGAAGTCTCTGTAGAGCTCGAGGCACTTATCCCATAACTCAAACGGTAAGTATTGTTCCTTATTGTATTCATATTCGAAGGGCTTGTGTGTGCAGAGTATTATGAGAGGCCTTTGGATAAGAGTCATTGTAATCATGTTGTGCCACTGCTTCTGTGTGAACTTGAACGGTCTTTCCATACAGATAGAGTAAGGGTATTCACAAAAGAAGCAACGGTCAAGCACAGCATCTGTGAGCTCAAGTTTACAAAGAGGTCGCAGGTAATCCATGTAGTTGGAGTCCCTGGTGTGGTGGTATTTCGCAAGACCGAGCTTGTCGGCAAGGGTAGTCTTTCCTGTGCCGTCTGGACCTAACAAGATAATGATGTCGCACCTCCTATCTGTTTACCCTCTTACAGAGAAAGATTCCTCGTCGAATGAAATACGGTTGCAATTGTCATTCTGACCACACCTGGGGCAGGGTTTCCTTGTTACTGTTCCATAACCTTCCTTATAGATTCCTTTGGCATGGCTGCGAAAAACCATACCGCAACGACAATAGCAGGTGGCTTCGGGGTCTCCGCCAAATATGCTCCAGTTTATGGTTCCTTTGTACATGTTACTTCACTCCCATCACTCTGGCCTCCCTATAACTTCTCTTGGAGCAACTGCAGGGTGGTTCCGCTTCTGCTTGTATGCTTCAAGGTGGTCAGTTATATGACCACAATTCTTGCACCTTACAGCTTCTCCAAGTATTTCTTCCGGATCATCTACGCTTCCCGAGTAATACATGTTTGTGGACCCACAGGTTGGGCACTGGAGTGTGATGTGCCGCGCACAGGCAGCTCCCCATACCGGTTCGGGCAGTCCTCTGTCCTTGTTGTAGAACTCCTTGTAGGTAATCGCAGGCAAGGTCATTGTCTGTCTCCCTGTTCATAAAACTTCTCTTTTATCTTCCCGAGTTCTTTTTCCATCACTTGGGCAATTGCATCTGGGCAGCTGAGATACTTGTCTCCGTCATCCCACGACACAACAGGACAGCAGACTCCTTTCAGCTTCTCTATGTAGACTTCGGGTGGTACTCCATGCCTGATGCCCATAGTGATAGAAAGAGTAAGAGCACTCATCTGGGAGCTTGTACACCCGCCCGATCTTCCTATCTGGGCAAACACCTCAAACATCTTGCCCTCGTGGCGATTCACAGTGACATAGAGGTTACCGCACTGTAACTGAATCCTTGTGGTAGTCCCAGGGACTCCAGCTGGACGCTTTATCTTATCAATCATCCTTCATCCTTTTTGTCTTCACTCAGTGCTTCTTTAAGTGGAGCTCCACATGAGCCACACTTTCCGTTATCAACATCCTTTTCGGTGAGTTTCATAGTGCAGTTCTTGCACTGGAGCGCACCACTACTTGCCCTCGACTTCAACATCTTCTTGCCGAGCTGCTCGAATAAGTCTTCCAACTCACCAAGAGCTGACTTCATCGCGGCACTCATTTTCTCTGGTAGGCGTATGTGAGTTACGGCATATTCACCAAGAATATCTCTAATTAACTCCTGTACAGAAATACCTCTGTCTGACGCATCTATGGCTAGGTCGTCGGCTATCTTCTTCTCAAGCCTAATCATGACTTCAATCATAGTCTTCCCTCGCCTCTTTTATCCCAGGAATAATCACCCTTCTGTGCATCCTCATACCTCTTCAGGTTCACGGCATGTTTACGGACGTACTCTTCTTCTATCTCAGCCCAAGTAAACCCTCCCAAGATAGCCTGTTCGAGATAGAAGAAGAGCACGTCGGTGAGTTCCTCAAGCTGTTCTGCTCTGGAACCGTTATCAACAGCATTGAGGTATTCGATCGTCTCCTCAATGACACCCAATCCTGAAATAAGTTGCCGGGATTTATGGTCGGGTACCCCGCCATCAGGAGAGCAGTCACGTAAATGCTGGTGGTATAACACGTACCACTCGTCTTTGATATTGTTTACAGCTGTTCTTCGTGTCGCTAAGTCCAGTGGTCCCGACCTCCAGGGCTTATGGCCACAAGAATTCAAATACAAGAGAGTCAGCTCTACTATCTTTTTCCCGCTCAGCATCTTCAGATACACGTCCGGACGTACTGCATGGGGCACTTTTGCCATTAGTTCCTTTTGCTTCTCAATCATGTAGTGGCTCATTATGGGAACCTCTTTCCGTTTCTCAGCAGATAGACGTCTACGCCCAAAGATGCAAGGTAGTCCGGACCTGTCGGAAAGCTGTCATAGATTTGCTCAAATATGAGGGTTTTGATACCGGCAGTTCTTATCATGTTGCAACAGGAACGGCAGGGTGAATAAACACAGTAGAGAGTAGAGCCCTCAACTGAAACACCTGCCTTCGCAGCAGATATAATGGCATTTGACTCGCCGTGTAAACCTTCTGCCAGACACTCGAGATCTTTATCCTTGGAGCAAAATCCATTCTCAAGGCAATCTCTTACTCCTGGAGGTGCACCGTTGTATCCGGTCGCTATTATACGTCTGTCCCTAACTATGATAGCACCTTGGTCGCGGTGTCTGCAGGTCGCCCTGAGTGCAACAGTGTGGCAAATCTGCATCGCGGAGGCGTCGAAGGAAATCCTGGTTTGTTTGTCTGCCATATTTCACCTCCCACCTAATTATTTATTCTTATAATTATAGGTCAGTTCACTAGCTTTGTAAACCCCTCGGCCAGCACATACCGGCAAAACTTTTTTCCAGAAAATGGCATTTTCATTTGTATGTACGTGCTATTATGTCACGATATTTACATGAACTCCTTGTGCTGAGCATTCTATACGTCAAGTTCGACCGGTATATGGATTGTGCACCTTGATGCTATATAGTCGGCAAGGTGGCCAACCTCTTCTTCTCTGCATGTCGGTTTGTGTATGCCCCACCGGCCCATATGCGCCTCGGCAACTCCAAGAATAAGTGGGAAAGAGGGACACTGGTCAATTCTCCTCACCACAACGTGCACTAAGAGTGGGTGGTTCCGGCTTATGGATTCATCAGTTCCGTCAATGCCATACTTACCGAGGTCGTGAATGATTAACCCAGCATACAGGGGGTCCTTACAGCGAGGGATGAGGTCTTCAGACCCAGCGAGTATCTCAGCAATTATAATCACTCTTTTCACATGGATGAGATTTCCCCAGTCGCCATGTTCGTCGTCTGGGTGGTGGCCAGGGTGATTACCAGACGGTCTAATCCAGTAGCGACCAGGAGCAACCTTAATTGCCTCGGTGACAAATGTACGTATTGGTGGATGTCTAATGAGTTTAAGCTCCCTTGTAAGATTACGTAGAGCAATCTCATTTATCTGTTCTGTCGTGAGTTCTTTTGGCACTTATGTCCTCCTTGTCAGCCTTAACTAGCTCTTTTATGGTGCGTTCTAAGCCCCAGCCCTCGCGTTCACTCCGTTTTCTGATTTCTTCGTGCCGTCTTTCTCTGTCTAGTCGGGCCTCATACCTCGCAAGAGTTCCGCTCTTCTTGCACTGCTCACATTCGTTCATCCATATGAAACCCTGTTCTCTAAGCGTGCGTATGACGTCGGTTTTCCTTGCTGATGAATAGTCAGACTGGCCAACCAGGTCATTGAGATGAGGCAACGCTTTACCACCCCCTCCGATATTTAGGGCAACACTACAAGGCATAGAAAGATGTCCAGTCTCCTCATCGTAGAACATCGTGCTCCCACAGCCACAAGTATAAGAAAACATGCTTTTACCATCCCACGGAATTTGGGCGTCACATCCAACGCATTTGTACATTGTGTTCCTCCTTCAATATTTTGTCTAAAACAGCTTCACTGAGTACACAGGCACCTTACATTTAGGGCAGCCTTTCACCTCTATATAGCCCTTACAGTCAAAGCCCATGGCGTCTTCCCACTCCACATATCTCTTGCCTATGGCAACTAACTCTTCCTTGGGGTGTTTAGAGCATACCCTGAAGCCCCCAATTGGGAACTTCTCAATGCCGGCTCCTCTACACAACAGGCAAGGATATTCCTCACCCGGCTCGAGTTTTACTCCCCCGCACCTTCTGCATTCAGTTCCCTCAACGGTGTTGTAGAGTTCCTTGATGTCAAAGTCACCAGTTATTGGTAGGGTAGGGAGCTTCATTCCTTCTTCTTGGTTCATTCTGTTTACCTCCATTAACGTTAGTTCTTAGCAGGTTGGCTAACCTGCCTACATATCCTCCTGAGTGTCTTGTAACATATGCCAGTACGTATAGTTATCACCTTATAGCTAAGCCCAATAGATTTCAGGTTTAGGGCATACGCTATTTGTTCCTTGGTAGCAGGTTTGCCCGATGGCATAATATACTCCCTTGAGATGCTATTACCCTATGATGTAAACTCCCGTGTGGTAGTTAGGTATCCCTAAAAGAATACAACAGACACAACACCAGCTATGGTGAATACACGGCTTACACCAATACCCAGTTCTTTCCTCCTTACCACCACAGAGTTCACAGGTTATCTTTTCACCATGATGAGAATACTTCAGCACAACATCGAAGTCTATTTTGCGGTTTACTAGCCCAGTTATGACCTTACGTCTCTGCTCAATAGTGTCGGCATTCCATTTCGTGTTTGAGCCGCCTATCTTCTCAATGTCCATTTCGTTTTCCTTTAGGCCTGTCCTGTACAACCCCACATCTTCTCAAGATACTGGAGACGTGTCCTTCACAACCAAACCCAAACCTTTCAGCAATGACAGTAAGTGTTAGGCCCTCTCGGTAGAGTTTAACCACTTTCCTGTCTCTCTCTTCCCTTGCTTTCTTCGGCAAGTGTCTGCCCATTGTCTCCCAACCTCGACTTTTATTGCCTCGTGAAGAGCTCACTAAGGTCAAACGTGTCAGCACAGTCACCACATAATCCAGCATAGTCGTTCCGCATCTTCTTTCCACATACAAGACAGGGGTCATGCATTCCCGGAGCTGAAGTAGCTTCTGCTGCTCCTTGGCTAAGCCTGCGCTTCACCCGATCATAGAGGGCCTCCAGCCAGTAATTAACCGTGCCCTTTTCTTTGAGGCAACCCTGTGCTAGTTCTTGCCAGTTCCGTATGTCAAGCAGTGTGGCGTTTATACTACCCCACACGTCAATGAAGATGTAGTCGTACCATTTGCCGGCAGCTTTAAGGTATTCTTTGCCCTCCCCGATAACTATCTCTGACTTGCTTGTCTTGACCTTGTCCCAGACAAGGTATTTAACTTCTCTGTTGAGTTCAACCACGGTTATATGGTCGACTGTCTTGTTCCGTTCTTTCAGTAACTCGAGAAACAAGCCTACACCAAGACCTATTATGAGAACATTTCCACGGGCGAACGATATTGGGTATCTGTATGACTCTTGTTCCATTGGGGAGTCACTCATCAGAGTATGATTATTCTCAACGAGTGTTACAACCGGAAGTTCTTTACTGAGCCTATCATGGTAGAAGTACCCAGCCGGGTGATAGGTTCTGATAAGGAAGCCTTTCGGCTCTGTGAGCTTATTGATTGAGAAATTGCCCACTGTCTTGGCCTCAAGCTTGTCATACAGAACGTGGTTGTACCGTTTTGGGTATATCATGGCTGCTTTACTCCTTCAAGTAATCAATCACTTCCTGTAGCACAGCGACATTCACCGGGGAACCGGTTGCAGCGATAACCTTTTCGTCGAACTTCTCGCTAGACCCGTCACCAAATCCCATATAGGCTCTCTTCTTGCCTGTTACCTCGTCAACACCCATGACTATGCCTATGAGACCTGGGATGTTGAGACCACTGAACCATACCGTCTTCTGGATTTTCATAGCTTTGTCCTCCTATGGATTTCCCATCTCACCACGACGCAGCATTACTCTCCCTCCTGCACAGGTGGTACCATGTCCGCCCTAGTGTACCTGTACCCATGCACTTGTACGACAGTGTAGCCTTCCTTAAGTGCTGCCTTAATAACGTTAGGGTCGTCATCGAACATCAAGTCTATCCTGAGGCCCCTCAAGTGGTCGAGTTTGACTTCTGCTGAAGACCTCGTGTCTCTGTTACCGCGCATGAGTAGAAGGATATTGCACGAGGGTAGATCCCTGAGCACATGTTCTCTTAACCAAATTTCGGTGAGCTCCCTGTTGGACTCCGGACGGCCCGTGACGAAATATACCGTATGACTTCCCTGTCCACTTATGAAGGTACGCACGAACTCTACCATTGGCTCAATCGGTGGAAATTCAAGGGTACATGCAAAGTAAGCCTTCCAGTTCTTCTTGCCAGAAGGAGGCCAATGGTCTTTGTTGACGAGGTACTTTTCTACGTAGTCTTTAACGTCAACAAGGACACCGTCAAGGTCGAATGCTATTCTCATTTATCCTCCTCACACTTACTGTAGTGCTCTTCCCGCTCTTTTGCTTCTCTAGCTACTGCGTATCGTTAACTTTATTTCCGTCATATGGCAGTAGGTATGCCCTATCTTGCCTCCTTCTCCTTAGTGCGCCTCCAAGTATTCTAACCTCTGCCGCATATCTTTCAAGTGCTCATACACCTTGTCCACGTAGGGATGAAAGTCGTCTTCTTGCAGGAAGTCATCTGCTATTTTGCCTACCTCATAGTCTACCCTCTTCTCTAGCATGTCAACCCTGTTTGTTGTTTGAGCTAATCCCAATGCTAGAGCAACTAGGAAGATAGACAAGACAATATTGCATCCGAGCGATAGTTTATTCATTTCTTCCTCCTTTTTCTAGTCCTTCCTCATATCTGGTTTTCCACTGTCGGTTTAGCTACTGCGTATCGTTAGCTTTATTTCCGTCATATGGCAGTAGGTATACCCTATCTCTCCACCATCGGAAACTATTCTCATCCCTATTGATTTCTTTTCATGCTTCAAGGTTATTGATGTGACATCCTTTATGAGTTCTTTACCACGTTTGCCTGTCGTGACGAGAACTTCCATCATGTTCTTACCCTCCTTGTCCACTTGTTATCTCTTTTCTAACCTTCATGAGCAGTACTCCAAGTACATTCCCGCCAGCACCATTACAGACGCCCCAGAAAGTGTCTCCCCAATTATTGCCCTCAATCAGCTCTACAGCCCCGGTGTCGAGAAGTTTTTTCTGCAACACAGGGTCATGGAACTTCTGGCGAAGTAAGCAAAGCATGATGCCAACTTTCATTTCCTCCCATTGGGGCCTGAGGGGTACAGTTCTTCCGTACCGTTTTGCCTGACCAGGAGTAGAGAGACTACTAATGATAGAACGTTCAAGTTTACTGAGAGTCTTCATGGCCTGGAAAGCGTGTTCAACTGTGGGGTAGTCTACGTCGTCTATCGTAATTTTAACCGGCCAGAAGTTCGATAGAAAGCGGTAATACTCATTAAATTTGGTGATTGATGTTATCATTCTGCCCCCTTCTTCTTCTCTTCTCTCTTGCGAAAGGATATAATAACCCTGGTGTCATCATGCTCAACGACAGGAATTTCTCCTTCGAAATCAGCAGACCTGACAAGTAAGCCCATTTTGCCTCCATCGTTAATGTCTATGCGCTGACCGGTTTCAGTCACTATGATAATGTGGTTAACAGCAATCGGTTCGATCTTCATCTCGCTCTCCTCATTTTTCAGCCTTTCAATAGTGTTATCGTTATTAGTATCGGTGCTAGAACACAGACTATGGCAAGAGTTCCGATAGAGAAGATATTTATCCCGTAGATTAACGCCTTTGGGCCCTTAATGAAGTACCGTATACCCCAAAGCAGTAACGCAGTCCCTGACATGACTTGAATGACAGCGTGCATTTGTCTTGTGGGCCACACGTCCATGAACGACTGTAGGATGATAAACAACCCATAGAGGAACAGGAAGACTATTACGGTGTTACACCAGAGTTTATCGGCTTTCATTTATGGACTCTCTGTCTCATTGCGGTTTAATATTCTCCTTTTCCCGAAAACAACGCTCGACTGCTTCTCACAACCATGCCTAGTACACAAGTCAACAGAATAAGCCTTACCTTCTTTAAGCATTCTTAGGGCATCTTCCGTACTTGTTCCTAGCGGCATACCGTGATGGTATGAGAACTTCCAGGCGTGGCCTTTGAACAGGCACAAGATATTCATCTTGGTTTCCCCCTTAACGCTAATACTAGTCGGACAAGCTAACCAGCTGTTCGATGAACCACTTGACTTCTTCTACTGCCATGTCATACTCGGTTTGGTAGCCTTGGCTGGGCGCATCGAGAAGGCGGCCATCGGGGTCCTCATGTTGTCCACCTGGTGTAGGGAAGTCCCACCCATTCTTGTTCATTAGTCGGTGAATTAGGGTCATTTCGACGTCACGAGCTTTGAACCGGCTCTTCAGTTCCTCCGTAAGTTTGAGCTTCTCAGTCATGTAGTACGGGCTTGTCACTTGTCATCACCTCCATTATTTCACTTTCTTTGGGCGAGTTTTAGACAGTATCATGTCACACTTCGTACATGTGACAACGATAAGTCTACTCTCCCTTTTGGTCTCCTGCACAGTTACCTGTTGGCAGTGTGGACACCAGCCTTGTTCACGTATTGGCATTGTTCTCCATCCTTACTTAACCTGTGTTCTTACTAAATACGCCTCAAGGTCTTCTTTACTACCCGAATGACGCATAATACCTTCTGGAGTTCTTGGCAGTTTGGTGACATCCATTAGTTCACCAGTACCAAGACAGTATAATTCTTTCTTGTCCAGGTTCTCATTCTTTCCCCAATGTGTTGTGAAGTAACCATATCCCTCATTGAGTTGATACTGTGCTTCGCAGTTAACACATTCCCACGTAGAGTATCGTGAGTCGTTGGGATGATCGTGGTCTTTGTGTTCTATAAAATCCTGTGCGCCACAGTATCCACACCATAAATCTGCCTTAATCATAGTCCTTGCTTTACCACGAATACCTTCTTCCAGGATTCTGAACATGTCTCCCAGTTGCCATATTGAGATTCTATGACAAGGTTAGGATGATTCTTAACATAGTTTACTACATCATTCTCGTTGTAAGACCACACTATAACTGACCCTTTACCATTACTAAGCATGTGTTCTTTTCCTCCCTTCGCTACATTTATTACCGCTCATTACCTTTACCTAGCCGTTATTCTTCATAAACGCATGGAAGCTGACAGTGGCGTGTTTGGCAGCTTGAACCTTGTACTTGTCGGCTGTACCCGTAGCCATCAGTACTCCGCCTTTGTAGGCGCCGAGCAGTGCTATCAGCCTGTTCCTGTGCAGCAACTTCACGTAGAATCCATCGCTACCCGCCGATTTGACGAGCAGTGGTTTGCACTCGGAAGTTATTTCTTCCCACTCAGGTGCACGGACTTTGTGTTCGAGTACGACTTGAGTGATCGAAAGAGAACCATTAAGCGGACAGTCCATAGGACTGGACAACCTCCACTCGGACTCATCAACGAGATGCTTTAGGTTCCCGCTTGGTTGCTTCAGCAAGTATGCGTACCTTCTGTCATGTTCCACTCTCACGTGCACGCAAGCTTTCTTGTTGAGGGAATGGATGTCGTCCGAGTTAACGAGAAACAGTCCCCTCTCCTTATCAGCCTCTGTGTCCCTGTAGAAGATGACCATCTCAGTGCCCTGCCACGGGTGCCGCTGGCTCCCCGAGGTAACCTTAACACCCATCCTCTCTGTTACGCCGACCCATTTGTGTCCCATTGTTTGCCTCCTTTACGCCTTTTTCTTCTCTAGCTTCTTCCGTTTAGCTTCCTTGCGGGCGGTCCTTTTCTGGGTTCGCCTCATTGATTGGTTTTTCATACGACTAGGTGTTGTCACTTTATTTACCCCTCCTGTATCTTGGCCTCTGTTTGAGCCCGACACTCTTCACATTCTCCAGGAGACTACTCAGCCAACTTGTTTTCTTACCATCAAGAGCGTCGAATATCCACCTAAACCACTGCAGGTCATTATCGTTAACTTGATAGTCATGAATCATAAAGGGGCCGTTCTCAACATCCGGGCAACGAATGCAGAAACGGTGAGTGTTCAACTGCCCCTCATGTTCTGAGGGTCTTACTAATTCACCGCCACACATAGCGTCCATGGTTCGCCTAAGAAACTGGCAATCCTGATGTAGACACCAAAGGGGGCGTTCTTGCTTCCAGAGTTCAGGCTGTTTATCTGCCACTACCCAACCACCAGTGCAATCACCTGCATCATTTTGCTTTCCTCCATTCGCCGACTTACTTATCAGGGAGCCTTTCCCAGTTCTCTGCTAGACGCCTCAGAAGAGAAGATGCTGTTAGTATTCGATGGTAACCTTCATCCAGGTAGCCCTCTCTCTGTTCTTTATCCACAACAATAGATAGCTTGTTGCACGCACGGCACAGCTTACCTACCTCTTCCTCTATGGCCGACATCCACATTCCACGGCTAAACTGGTCCCGCTCGATATGACATTCTTTAAATAGGAACTTGTTGCGAGCAGTCTTAGTTTCGTCTTCAACATCACGCTGGAATACCTTGAGCATTAACCACCGATGTTTTAGGGCTATTCTGACTGCCTTTGGTTCTCCATCAAATCGTCCCATTTGTTACTCCCTTGGACTGTAAAGCCATTTGAAAGGATAATGCTCACAGGTTGCTGCATCCTCGCATATCTTTTGCTGGTAAGGATTCAAGCCAGCACGCCTGAAGCAAGCACGGCAGTAGCTTGTCCATGGTGGTATTTTCTCCTTGAAGTCATATAACTCGGCGTCTATAGGTGGCTTAGGACTCATTTCGCTTTCCTTCCTTCACTGCATTGGTACTTCGTGTAGAGGGGGCATTGCAAGAAGTCGCCCTCACACTCGAGAGTTATATTATCTGGTAAGCTCTTGTTCTGGCAGCCCTCTTCTGGGTTATTGAATGTGCAGTCATCTGGACAAATATAGATAACTTCTTCGCTCATTTCACTTTCCTCCCCTCGCTACATTGATTACATACTGTCATCAATCCACCCTTCCCATCATTCTCAACATCAAGCTTCACACCGTCTCTTGCCATCTTGCCACACAGCCTGCATGCGAAGCCATCACTTTCCATCTGCTTGTATCTCTCTCCATAGAATTCATGTCTACGGGACTGTGTAGTGGTTGTAAGGTTGTCCCTACGTTTTTGCGATGCCTCTACCCTGCACTCCGGTTTACAGTAGTCCTGACGCCCAGGCTTGGTCGTGGAGAATGTAATCCCACAGTTCGGGCACATCTTTTGAGCCACCTCACGATGAAAATACGTATGGCCGTAGTAATCTTCTCTGCATATATCGTTATGATACTTCTGGCCCCTTGTAGCAGGCACAAATGTCATCCCACAGCCCTTGCATTTGATTGGAGGGAGCCTCTTCTTCTTCTGTGCGGTTTTCTTAGCCATAATCAACTCCTGGCAACCTCTTACGAAGAGCACGTCGGAGCTTCCTGCTTTTCCTGTCCGGCATCACATTCTTCTGTGTGATACTAACGCCTTGCAGTGTGATTGTCGTACGCGAGGGACCGTGCTTTCGTCGCCTATTTGAACATGCATCAGCTTCAACTTCACTGTTGAATAGTTTGCCGTCTCTAACAATCCCTTTCGTGGGTTTTCTCATTTATCCGGAATGCTCCTTTATGTACTAGTAGTAATGTATCAAGTTACACTGTAATTGCAAATGTGCTGCATTGTAGTACACGTAGCACCTACTGTAACTCTTAGCTTTAGGTTACTTTGGCTTTGCAACTTCGAGCTCCTCGAAACTTCTTCGTGTCTCCTCTGTTCTAGTCCAGCCAGAGGCTGCCAGTTTTCTATTGATTTCTTCTTCTTCATCCCAAAGAATCTTAGCACCAATAGCACATGTCTCCATTATAGCATCAACGAACTTCTCTGCAGCTCCTGCCTCTAACCCCACCGCTATACATCTTTTATGGTGCAAACACACCTGAAGGCCAAAGAGTTCTTCTGTCTCTTCGTTGGACCTCCTGTCGAAGATAGTGCAAAAACAGCAACCCATGTTACTTTTCACCTCCTCCAGGCTTCCTGCCCAACGCTTTATCTGCGCTAATGGCTTTGCCACTCTCACTGTTTCTCCATTCGTTGTCATCGAGGGCTCGCCAATCAACGCCATATTCTTCGCAGATACGGACGAGCTGAGGTTTCCCATAGTATTGGTAATTCTCGTCATAATCCTTTTCCAGCCAGTCCTTTCCATCAAGCCACAACCATGCTACCATGTGCTCGATGGAACGGTTTGCGGAAATTCCTCTGCAGTCGTTAGCTTTACCCCAAGCAAAGGGCAAGTAACCCTTGATGATGTCCTCCGGTGACCCACCTTCGACTTCTCCCCATTCTTCTCTGCTCGCTTCTTTTTTGGTGGTTCCTGACTTCAAGAACTCTCTGGCATGGTCATAATCAAGAAAGTTCATATACTGACTCACTTCAAAACCAAAAAAGTCGTCCGGCTTACGGGCCTTTATCCTCGCAACGATTTCATCCTGTGTTCGCTTTGTAGTCACTTAACCCTCCTTCGGCTTTTTCGTCTCCTGTTGGGTTGTCCACGCCTTATCGAAGTTCCTCATGGCTTCGTCTGGTGAGTTGCCAGTAGCATGAACCCTATATTTCGATATATCTTCGTGATATGCTACCCACCCATTAGGAACCTTTACTAGATGAGGCCTGAACATCACACTCGGCCTCACATATTCGTTCTCGATGGTATCTATTGCTTCCCGCATGCGAACACCAACCCAACTACTATCAGTGTCGTTCATCACCATAAGTGTTCACCTTTTTTCTTCCCTAATACTTCTTTCCACTAGTATTCTCTGGGCTTCATACTCAGCAATCTTCCCACAGAGTTGCCATACTTTCTTTCCAGCATAGAGGTTAAACCCAACCGTGTCTTTCCGAGGCTGCTGCTCAATTATGGAACACGTCATATCAATGGGACCAGTAGCACGCTTCCTCGGAATCATGCTAATGATACTTTGCTTGAGTATGACATGGAATACTCCTCTAACTCTCGTGGCTGCTTCTTCTTGCGTCCATTTTCCTACCACCGTCATGAAGAAGTTACCCTTAGCAGTCTTCACTAGCCACAGCCATTCTTGTGTTTCGGTCATCTTACCTTTCCCCTAGTCTGTCTTTCCTCTCTCTGATTATCCTTTATACTTTCCCCTTCCAAGACGGGAACCTCAGCACGCCATCATTAGTGTACTCCAGATACCGGACACGAGCAGCGAAGGGCTTGACCCAAACTGCTGGAACTGACGGCTTCGGCCATGGGCAAGGGTTGGGCTGGAACTTCTCACAGATTTCTTCAAGTTGTTGGTTATCAAACCCGGTGCCTACCTCACCCACATAGTCTCCCGCCATGTTGCTTAGGATAAGGGCACCGAATGTGGGAGCCCGCCAACCAGTTCCTGCGGTATACCCCACTACCAGGAATGTGTCGTACTTCCAGACTTTAACCTTGAGCCATTCTCTTTTACCCTGGAGATACCCCCCATCAAGCCTCTTACCGACGATGCCTTCAAGTCCTAAAGTCTTCGCTTTCTCAAATAGAGAGACACCATCCTTGGTGGAATACCCCAACCTGACACTTTCTGTAGGTTGGAGGACTGCCTCAAGAGTACTTTTCCGCTGTCTGAGTGGCTGTCTCTCAATATTTACTCCGCCTATCTCAGTAATATCGAATACTTCGAAGGTGGCGGGATAGAGCTCAGCAGCTTTTGATATATCGTTCATGCGGTTTCGGTGCTGAATGTCATTGAAGATTCCGTCCTCACGCCCGCCGTCTCTATAGCAGACGAGCTCACCATCAAGGACAACGCTCTGGCTTGTGGAGATTTTCAGCTCGGGAAATTGGGCAGTTCTGTCTCTGCCACTTCGAGCCTGGAGCTTGTAGCTCAGCCCACCACCCACCGCGACCATCCGGTTACCATCGTATTTAGTCTCCCAGATGTAGTTGGGGTCATTAAATGCCTCTGGGTGACCCCGACAAAGCATTGGTTTAATCATTGGCCTCTCCTGTTATTTACTCTTACCTCTCTTTATCTTTGCCCGGAGAGAGTTGAACTCCAATTTTGCCTCAATCGAGAGTCCAGGTGATGGTAAGACCACTTCTTCGGGTTTCAATTGCTTAGTCTTTTTTGGCTTCTTGCCCGTTGCTTTCTGGATTTTGCGCTCCTCAGCGTATTTGCTCCATATCTGAGTAGACCTGCTCTGAAGGGCTGCAAGTGACGTCTCGACACCGAGGTGTATCAGGTTGTCAAACCGGGTGCGAGACCAAGTGCCTACGACTTCGCCCTTTCCAGGTGTCCAGTTCAAATCGCCGAGAGTGTCTTCAATCAGTCCCCAGTCTTCCTTGTCAGAATCTACGAGCACCAGCCACGCCTTGACGGAAGGCTTGATGGCCTCGTCCTTGCGAATGTCGTAGTCCTTTGGCCTGGACGTCATGAATGCTTCGATACTCGAGGATTTTTTGAGGGTCACTTCTGGGGTTTCCTCATCTTCAGTTTCCCAGTTGTCCATTATGGTGCCTCCTCTCCTGTATAATATTTGTGGTCTGCATCCCGCTGTCTAGTTAGTTGCGGGAATAAGAAATATCCGACAGCCATTATCTCTTCATGACTCAACGAGTCTAACAGGTCGTCGGGTAAGTTATCGGGCGTAATCAGTGGTGCTTTTTCTGCCATCTCACATTGCCTCGTTCTTTATTCTACCAGCTCAAAGACGTGGATAAATGTGCCGTCACGCAACTGGACAGTTCCGATATACCTCGTGGCCGCTAGGTCAAAAGTGATGTCGTGGCCAGTCCTTACCGTGAAAAAGGTCCTTTGCTCTAGCGGAGCATCTGGGTCTACAGTAGCCCAAAGGCAAGGAACATCGCACTGGGCTTGACAGCACAGTATTGATGCATTCTTAGGCATATCAACTGTTTGGTTGCCCAGCGGCCGCACGTATCCCAGCCAGCGCCACGCAGCTATTCTTAAGGGGTACTTGAAGATTTTCATGCTCACCTCATTATTCTACCGGTTCAATAGTCACCTTGAGCTTTTTGGGATTGCCAATCATCTCAAGTGCTTGGAGTTTCACGTAAAGCGGACCGATGGCGACATCTTGGTCGGAGTATGCCTGTTTGCCTAACTGCTCTTGGAACAGGCGAGTACGCTTGGTGTCACGGTCCGCGTTGAATTCCAGCACGATTCTCTCGAGCTCTTTCTCAGCCATTATCAACCTCCTTTTTCCCTTGTTTCTCTTGCTTGCCGCAATAAACCTCTTACCGTCTGTAACTCCTTCAAGCACCTGTGGATAATGCCCGCATGTACCGTCAGGAGTGGGATGGCAAACGGATGCTTAACCATAACTGTCGCTATGCAATCGATAGCGTCTTGCAGGTCCTTGTCGCTGTCAGGCTGGCCTGACATGTCAGTCATTGTCATTTCCAGCGCCCCCTATGACAGTTTTTCCATGGTTACTGTGACATCAGTAGCTTCTTCCTCAAGCTCTTGAAGAGCTTCAGGAATCTTTGCCCTGTCATCATTCACTGATAGAAGAAGGTCTCTGAGAGACTTATCATCATCAGTGAAAGTGACAGTGCCGCTAACGATTAGCTTGTATCGTTCTGTTGCCATGTTGTTCCTCCTTGTCTTACTTCTTAGGCCATGTGATATACCATTTGGACAGGAGCAGCATGACGAGGCCGCCTATCACAGACCCAGTGTAGATATTCGTTGGGCTACCAATCCTTTGGCCCAGAAGTATAGACCACACCACAACAACTGCCACTAATATGGCGAAGCTAGCAATGAGTCTTCCCTGGTGCAGCACTGTGTTACCTCTTCAATCTGTTCTTCAGGTCATTGAAGAACATTCTATTCTCGACTTCGACCTTTTCATCACCATTGAGACCAAGTGGAGTATTAGGGTCATGGTCTTTGTCACCATCTGGGATGACAATAGGCGTGATATGCTTTTTCTCGAGCTCAATGAGTTTCTCCGGTGTGGCCTCGGACTTCCAGACGAGTAGTTCAAGACCGGTTGGAATGAACACGTAGAAGATAGCTGGCTTGAAGTCGTCTTCATTCTTCTCGTTCTTGAATGGAATCACGTGTTTATGGGCGAATAGTATCCACGTTTCTCCAAGCTTCAGACCCTTTGGGATAGCTGCGATACGTCTACTGACACCCATTTGGATAACTTCCTTGATGAAGTTCTCTGGACTGTAGTAGCGTTCGCCGACCCAGAGAAGGCCGTATGAGCCAGGCACCGGTTTGCATATTGGGCATGTGCCCGGACAAGTGCACGGAACAGCTGGGTCAGTTGCGACATGATATCCGGCATACTTCTCCCAGTCAAGCCACGTAAACCCACGTGAAAACTTGATACCACTTCCACACGTTGGACAGTTCACTATCTCGTAAGGTAGTCCGTCACACTGCATGGATGCTCCACCACCAACGAGGTAGAGCCCTCCTACTTTCCTGTACCCGCATCCACGGGCTGCTTCGATCGACATTGTTTACCTCCTTTTTAGGCTCTTGAGCAACTGCCTTCTTAAGACCAAGACTACTATAAGACCCATGGTCGCGCCTCCAAAAAGGCAGATAATCGACTTTACCAGGAAGCCACAGGGAATGAAGAAGGTTACTATGACCGCCCAGCCGGTGGCGAGGACAACTATGGCCATTACTCCCATGAATATTTTCATCCTTATACTCCTTCCAGTGGTTCTCTTAAAACTCACCTCTTATTATGGCGACTGGTTCCGGACCTGGCATTCCCCAAGACAGCAATTCATCCCAGGTCCCCACAAAATTCTTGGTCTCCCCGTCGTCGTACACGATTATCCACCTGAATTTAGATTGACCCATTACTGTTGCCTCCTTTTCCTTAGACTCAAGGAATTAGTCCGCCCATTTTCAGTGATAATGCGTATCCTATAAGGACACAGATAGCAATGAAGATTAACCACCAATAGAGCTTTCTCATAACTTTTACCCCCTAGATGCTAACTCCTTGTCAAAGCACTCAGAGCACCTCGGTGATATGTAGTCCTTTTCACCGATATAGCTCCTGTCGTAAAGCGGATACGGGAAGATTTCCATCACGCTCGGGTAAGCGGCAGAGGGCCATTGGTAATATCCCGTTGGCTTCATACATATAGGACATATTGTTTCCCCTACGAACATTCTCCTACTCTGGGTGTACGAGCTTACTGAAGATGGCATCAATGACTATGTAGCCCTCATCAACAGACATAATTGCCTTATGGACTCCTTTGGCCTCTTGCTTATCATATTCATCAACAGCATCGTCAATGGACATTACTTCGTACTGCTTACCTTCGTGTGTTGCTTTCATTGCCGGTACTCCTTAACTTCTTCATCCATATCATGCTATAGCCCTCAAGAGAGCCCCGCGCATATTCTGTGAAGCCACACTTCTTGTAACATTTTATGGCTCTTGTGTTCGACTCAACCAACTTGACTATTATCCCCTCAACTGAGGAAGCTTTAAAGACCCACTCAGTAAGCAGGTTCAGGGCCTCAGTGCCGTAACCTTTATCCCAGTAATCACGGTTCCAGATACGAATGCCGAGTTCAACATCGACTCCCCTGAAATTATAAGCAGAAGTAACACCAATATGGATGCCATCATTGGTGACAATACTATAGGGTTTCTGTCCGTGCACTTCACCTATTGGTGGGTCGACAGCTATGAGCTCAGGGTCCTTGAAGTTAGCAGTCACTCTTGCTGCATCTTCAAGCGTTTGGTCCCTAAGGAAAATACGTTCACCTATGAGTTCGTTGCCCCGGCTTGTTACCATTTTCTCTTCACCTCTAATTGAATTGGGCGAGCTCAAACTTCTTATAATACTCAGGGAACCCAGTTAGCGCAATGAACAACATGGCGTCAATACCCATGCGTCTCAATATCTTTTTACCGTCAACCGTGATTGTATCTGGTGCATTTTCTCCAACCCATCTGCATATCTTACGGATTTCCTCGTCATCCAGATATTCGGTTGGGGTGTCAATGCCCAAGACAGCTTTCGCATCACAGACAACGGAATCTGTATCCATATACTGATGTTCTGATTCTGCCATAATTCACCTCACCTCTTCGAGACCTCGTCGATGAGTAGTCCATCAAGGTGGTTAAGCTCATGCATGAACATTTGGGCTACGATGTCATGCCCCTTAAAAACTCTGGGAAGGCCGTCAGGTGTGATTCCTTTTATCTTGACTATCTTGCCTCTCTTGACCTTGAATACCTGGTTGAGCAAGCTAAGGCAAGTTTCGTCGACTAGGTGAATCTTCTTCTCATACACGAGTCGAGGATTGATTATCGTAACTATGTCTCTGTCCGAGCTCTCTTTAGCCATAGGGTTCAACATACAGGAGAAGACTCTCACACTCATACCAAATTGTGGAGCTGCGAGACCAATAGGTTTTATTGGTATGTCTGGTGGGTTTCTCAGATAGTCTTCCATTTCGTGTGCTAAGTCGAGGATGTCATTGTCCACTTTCTTAACCTCAGCACACTTAGTCCTGAGTACCTTGTTGGGTACGACAAGGATTTCCCTCTTACGGGATGGCTTTTCTTGGGCTACCTTGGGTTCCACATGTTCACCAATTGGCTCACTAAGTCCTTCTGGTGTAACCGGAGGTTTAGCTTCAACTTTCACCACGGCAACCTTCGAGGCGGCTCCTGCCGCTTTACGCTTCTTGAAAGCATCAACTGCACTAACCGCTGGTTTCTCTTTGTCTACCATGTTGCCTCCTATAATGACCCTATTGTCATGTTCACAATGACCACAATTCCTTTAAGACTTTGAAGTCATGTCCATTAAAACCGAATAGACCCACGTACTCATACGTGTGTGTCACTTCGTACTTCTTATCACCAATATGAGCGTTCACGTGAAGGAGTGGGTAGCTAATATTATGGTTACGCAAGGGCTGTATACCGTAGTTGAGGACTAATCGGACAGCAATACCCTTTTCCTTACACAGCCTCTTGAACCTGCGGTTCTTGTGAAGGCAGTTATTCGTAAAGAAGTTGTAGTACTCTCGCCGTATTAGATTAACGATGCTATCAACACAGTCACTAGTTTCGTTGTCCATTTAACACCTCCAATTGAGCCCACCAACTTGCGAACATGCTGGTGGGCTCTCAGGAACCGTAACCTTTCGGTTATGCACTCCCGATGCGGAAGACTTTGGTGCCGCATTCCGGGCAGGTGCCCGTGGTGGCCGGTTTGCCATTCTTCATGATAATGGCCTTGGGGTCTTTTATCTCGCGTTTCGCTTTGCACTTGACGCAATAGGCTTCCATTACCGGTTATCCTCCTTCTTTAGATTTCCTCGTCTGAATTCTATCAGTTCTTTTTCTTCTTTCGATACCCTTATTGTGAAAGGATACCTCTCATAGAATCCCGGCAGGTAATATTTAAGGAATTTATCCACTGAATCGAACTCAACAAACTCCAAAGCTTCATAGAGAGCTCTCTCCGCTTTTTCGCAGCGGTCTACCGCCCTTTCAAATTCGCCGATGTTATGTCCAGTCATTTCCACCTCAAAGCTCGTCTACTTGCCTGAGTATATCTTCAATATCGCGGGTGTCAAGTCTTTCCAGACACATACTGCAGGCGTATTCGGCGTCACCACAGCTCTTTACCCACTTCTCTTGTTCTCTGTCATACGTAATTGAGTATGAATGTTGGGCAAGAATACTTGTGAGCTCTCTATCACAATTTGGGCATTTCATTTTGTGTTGCCTCCTGTTTTGTTCGTTTCCATACTCTCAGGGAGCGGTAAGCATTGTTGGTTACTGTTTTGTCCTTCGTCTCCTAACCAGCCCGATTATGCCCAGGGCTGCAACGGGAGGGGCACCGGCCCCAGCCGTTCGCCCTGGTCTCCCCTGGCAGAGCCCGCCATCCCGCTGGGGAGATCGACGCACAGAAGATAACCCCTTTCGGGGAAGAGGCTGCTAGCCTCCTTTGGTCACTTCCTCTGGCTCCCTCCCCAACGGGCACTAAAAGTAGAACCTGCCCATGCCTTCTGAAGGCCCAGCACTTACTTTATCGCTTTTGGCTGGGCGGTAAATCTTTTCCTGCCGGATTTGTCCAGACCGGCCTACGAAGCCAGGGATTCCATCCCACATTTTCGCTAACGGCATCGCCTTTGCCAATAACCACGTCATTTGGATTAGTCCTACCACCTGGGCCACTTGGGCCGCTGGCATGACCCCACCAGTTGTTGGTGGCGTCAATTTCAGTACCACTGTCTTGGTTCTCAATCGCGATGCCATTGCCGCAGAAATTGGTCAAGTGAATCTGAATGTTGGCGTTCGGTCCATAACCGTCTCCAACATCCCCGGGGCCTGTTGGCTGCAGGCGAACACCAATGGCATTGTCTTCGATGCTCCCCCCTGTAAAGAGGAGATTGGATACTCCGGTCATCTCAAGCGCACCTTGGCCACCACCGCTGATATTGCTAAGATACACATTCGTGAGGGTAACTCCATTAACGGCGTTTAGGCCAATACCATATATACCTCCGTCCACCACGATGTCCTCAAGTTCCAGGTTCATGGTATAGGGGGTGCCATTTGGGGTCCCTGACAAAGCGATGAACGCGTATGCATTGGCTGTTACCAAAGTGAAACCTTCGACTCTGACGCCATCAATTAGGCCCAAATTACCGCCGAGAGCCACAGGTTTGCCAGATGCCGGCTCAATGCTGGTCACACCGGAACCGGCACCAATCAGCTGCAGGTTATCTTTACCCGGGGGTATGACTACATTCTCGGTATACACCCCTGCTGCCACAGTAATGATGTCATTAGCAACGGCAGTATCAACGGCAGCTTGGATGGTGGGGTAGGTTGCTGTTGGCACCTCGAGGGTGGCTGCCGCCACCGGCGCCGCCATCAACCCGAAGCTCAATATTAGGGCCACGATAAGCGTTACGTTCAATATTCTCTTTTTCACCTTGTTGTTCTCCTTCGTTTATTTACTCACCGCTCCCTGAGAGAATGGAACTATATTCAGTTGTTAATGTGCTACTCTACCAATTTAGGTAGAGCTCAGTCTTTCCCGAGTGTTAGTATATGCCAGTATTAGCTTCTACGCGTGCGCGTATTGCTGCAATTTCATTAATATATGTGTGCACTTTAACCACATTAAGTACCCTCTGCGCCGAGATTAACAACCAAGTCCACCAAAACCTCAGCGAACTCCTCAGTGAGTTCTTCAACAGAAACCACCGTAATAATAGCATCAAGAGAACCGTTGGAGAAATCATGGAATGCTTCGAAGTAGTGCATGTTGCTGGCGCTCAGTTCCTTCACCTGTTTGCATACCTCTCTCATGTGGTCGCCGGTTTCCTTCCAGTCGTGCTGAACGATGGTCACAGTCATACCAAGAACGAGTTCTGTGTACCTTACTTCGGCAGCGGCTGAGGCTTTCTCTCCATCTTCACCAAGTGGGTCAATGTGCTCCTTACACCACTGCATGTGTTCATCTTTGGTTATCATAGTAGTCTCCTATACATCACCTTCATAAACTCCGGTTTCGGTATAGATGTGGGCTGTTATGTCCTTGGACCTGGTAATTCTGACCATGTCACGAGTGCCCTTACTTTCAAGGATGTTGTTATGGAATGCAACGACCAGATTGGGCTTTGTCTCATAGAGCATCAGGCGATTACGGATTGGACCAGCAGCTCTGCCATGTTTGTTCCAATCGGCCTTGTATTCACGTACTTCGATGCCGAGGTCTGTGGCCACCTCACGTGCAAGAGTATCTGCACCCCTGGCACCACCCTCGACGATGAATTCAATGTTGGGGATTGTAGACAGGACCTGACGAATTCTGTCCTTGTTACACCAGTTCCTGTCGCCGGTTACGAGAACTTTCATGGTATTGTTTTCCTTAGTTCTTACCGTCAAAAGGGTCTCTAGGCGACTTGCCCTTGGAGTCCTTCCAGTTCCGAGGTCTACAGGTACCGGTCTCCCAGTATCTCTCATATATTTCAGCCTCAGTCGAAGGATTAATGACGAACTTTCTCCTCAAGTTCGCGTCGTGGAATTCTTTGAGGGTCGGTCTTCTCTTCCACTCACGAAGCTTTGATGACAGCCAGTTCCTCATAACACTATACTCATGAGTTGAGAATGTGTGTCCTGGTTCGTGCTGACCTGGTAGATTCCTGTCAGCCGCTGTGGGTTTCATACTACTACTCCTTCTATTTATCAAAAAACGCCGAGATGTAGATTCTCGACTTACCATCATTCCCGTGCATTTCGGCTTCCAGGAGCATCTTAGCGATTTGCTCCTTCGTGCCCTCAACGTCGGTGGCTGTTCCGCTAAACTTAACTTTGACTTGGTCACCACCCAGTTGCCTTTGCTGAATTGTAACCTCTATTCTTAGTGCCATTCTCAAACCTCTACCAAATCTTGTCCCTATAATTATAGACTGTACAGCAAAAAAAGTACACTATCGCGCACTGAATAGCCTCCAAATTATTTTCAACACTATTTTCATGGTTGTGTGCTCGCCTTTCGATTGCTAGCTTCTTGACCCCTTATTCGTTCCTCAGGAACACGGCGACCTTGTCCTCTTCGCCAGCCTTGAAGAGCTCTTTCTCGCACTCAGGACAACAGTAGACCTGCTCATCCTCCTTGGCAATGTCATTGAGGTCATTAATTCCATCAGTGAACTCTACATTAAGTCCATCGTTGCTGAACTCTGCCGTTCCACACACGGTTGCCGGCCAGTATACGTTCAGGGAACCTATCTCCTCGCCGCATTTGGGGCACTTCGGCTTTGGTGCCTCAGCTGGTTCAAGCTCGACCACGTACGGTTCCTCTGCTACTACCCTTGGTTCGACTGTCTGCTCAGCGTACGATGCCTCTACTGTGGCGACTATTTCGACATCATTAACGCCAATGTAGTCCGGCACTTCTATGGTGGCCGTAAAGTCTCTGCGAATCTCTTTCATGGCTTACCTCCTTTACTGATATGATGCAACTTCCTGAACATCGAGTCCAGTAATGCTATCACTACAATGACTGCGAATATCGCGAAACCAAGCGGTACTGCTATCCAATTAGGAAAGCCATCGAGTGATTTCATCTGCTATTCCTCCCTTTACCAGTTCAACATCTTCACATAGATTCTGAAGTAGTCGACCAAATGGGTCGTTAGCATCTCTACGCACTGGAAGACAATCTTCCTTAGTGCCTCACGGACGAACTGTATGTCATCATGGTCAAGAGCAGGAATGCCCTCGACTTCACCGGCAGCAAGGTTCTCAGCAGTTGGTTCAAATGCTTCGGCGAAGGTACACTCACCATAGAACTTCTCCCTGATGACTGTTTCACACAGCTCTTCCATTTCTTTGCGCGGAATTTCGACTCCACTAGGTAGTTTCATTTGCTATACCTCCCTTCAGCTCACTCCTAAGCCTACCAATCATCTATTCCCTCGTAGTCTTTTATCGAACTTATTATGCCCACGATGCTCTTGTCTGCTGGAGGTACACGTGCAGCAAATATCGGCACGTACTTCTGTGTGTCAATGCAATCTTGGCACATGCTCTTATCAGGGCTGCCTGTACTCTTGCCGCACATCCTGCAGCGGCAAACAGGCCTGTAGTTAGACTCATTCTTGCGTCTAGTCTTAGGTGGTTTTACAGGAGTATTCCTAAGCCATTCAATATGCATCTCGCATACATGAACACCTTTATAACCACCAATCCTTGAACCAGGTGGACAGGGTGTTCTACAACACAGGCAGAAGTGATGTTTAGTGGCCTTGGAGATATGAACATTATGGAGTTTAGGCATCTTTTCCTCTCTTTAACCTATCTCTAAGACTGGAAAACTCACGTTCAATCTCAACATGTCTTATGGGTGCAGGTATTGGTTTCCCCACAGGACAGTCAGTAATCGTCTTCACACCACACCTAGGACACATACTCCTGGTATGTGTGTACTCCCAAGTTCTTCCACACTCCCGACAGTGTTGTGTCTCAGGCATTAGCTATCTCCTACCATAGGTTCTTGAACTCCTTGACCTGTTTGAGCTTTGCAGGGTCATGCGTGAGCTTGATTTCCACATTGTGTATTTTGTCGTCATCGCCCCAGAACAGTACTTCCGTGACTACCTTGCATACTAGCCCCCAGCCGACGCCTTTCTGACAGGCTTCTCCTGCGAATAGGATAGCGAGCTTTTGTTTGTGCTTCAGTGTTGTGAAGATTGGGTCATCAGAGTTAGTGTGAGTGTTGACGAGATGGTTAACGAAGACGAAGTCCGCCGCATTGCACTGGCCAACAATTCTGTCTCTAGTCATTTCAGTACTCCTTACAGCCCGTCAACTCACAGGTTTTAATTCCAACTGACCAGGACACGAGATATTAGGACAAGGTGCATAGCCCTCCTCAGCCCACTTTCTCACCATATCTATGCTTCCCTTGTCGTCGTAGGTCACTCCGCACCGGTTACAAACGGCCTTCAACTGTTTGACCTCAACAATGGATTGACCATCCTCCCTTCCGATTTCCTCGACGGGATAGAACTTCGGCTGTTTTCCCTGTCCCATATAGAACACCATTTCTTGTGCCTCCTTTCACCTATTCGACCCAGCCTGTAAACCGAAGCTTACAGGCTGAAGCAAAAGGTCAATGCTCTTCGCTCAAAGATAGGCCAACCATCATCAGGGCACGCTTTACCTCGGCCAACGAGCTAACACCAAAAGCTCGCATCATGAGTAGCTGTTTCTCAGTCTTAGTCGTTAGTTCACCGATGGTCTTGATATTCAAGCGTACTAACGCATTGGATGCTCTGGCCGATAACTTGATGTGGCTGTCAACATTCGTATTGTAGATTTCATCAGGCATGGTTGATGCTTTCTCCCAAACGAGCGCTGAATTTTTCTCTGCGGCTCGAACGATTTTACTGACAGCTTCGAGTAAAGAGTTAATCTCGTCAGCAAGTCCTTGTATCCCAGACCTGATTTCCTGTATCGCCGCAGTAGTGCTCCTTTCGAAGAGTGCGGCCCTGAGTATCCTGGAGCGCGTCGGATGCCTGAATATCCTGAGGAGCTTGGCTTCCTGTTGGCGTATTCTTTCCCTGGTGACGTTGAACATCTTGCCAACTTCCTCGTATGTGTGTCTTTGTCCGTCGATAAGACCGAAGCGTTCCTCAATGACTGTCCTTTCTCTATGAGTATGTTGGGACAAGAGAGTCTCAACGGAACTGCTAAGCACGCCGAAGTCGACGAACTCACTGGTTATGTCCAAGCCCGTGATTGCTCTCATAAGAAGACACAGGCCGAACTCACCATACTTCATGACCTTCGGTTCGACTGATTCTGCGATAAAAGGTGGGTGTATTCCATCCTTCCTAAGAGCCTCATTTTTCCTGATTGCGGCCTCGGTTGTCTGAAGCGTCCGCACTTCCCTAACTGTTGCTTTTATCTTATTCCTGGTGTCTTCAAGCTCTTTCAGTTCTCCGCTCGCTGCGTGTTGTTGTTCCAGGAGTCTCTCCCTAACAGCGGTCGCGCTATCAGCCCTGCCCTCAGTGTACCGGTCTACGAGTTCTTGTATCTTCTGCTGTACCTCAGGCTCGTCCATTCTGTCTTGGGCTCTGAGGTCTATTATGGCTTTCAGCCTCTTCTCAACCGCGAAGTCTATCACTGATTGTTGCTCGGGAGTGAGGTCCTTGAGCCTCTTGTTGATAGCAGGAGTCAACGACTTGTCTATGGCTTCTTGTATCAAATCATCTTCGTAACTTGCAGTGACCATTTTTTCACCTCCTTTCTTCTTTATTTGGGCTTTTCTGCCCATTCGAGTGGCTATCTCCTTCTTTCACCTACTCGACCCAGCCTACCAACCAACGCTGGTAGGCTGAGGCAAGAGGTCAAGATTGGGTCTTTTGAATTCTTCTCTTCATGGCAGCGAAGTCAACAAGTGGACTGGTTTCTTCGGGAACTTCGACTTGAACGGTCATAATTCTTCGAGTTCTGGAAGGGACTTTGGGCTGGGGCTTCAGGGTCTTGTCGGGATAGACATTACCTGAAACTGTCATTGTGTGTTGCCTGTCGTCACAGTGTTCAGCCGCTGCCTCGAGCTTCCTGGTTGTGAAACCACATCCGCAATTTAACTGTACGTCTGAGCTCGCCATAATCTATCACCTCCTTTTAGATTCAAGTGTTCGACCTTAATGTAGACGGGTAAACCACTAACCTATGTGGTGTCCCGCCTGAAGAACATCAATCTCTGTTTCACCGGTTTCTTCTCCCCAGAACCTGCGGGGTGCGAGTAGAACACCGCTCATATTGTAGTCTCTGCCGCAGTTTCCGCAAGTGTTGGTGAACTTAAGGAGTTGAAGTTCATGCCCACATTCACAACGACCAAGCTTACGTTCGACTGGTCGATAACCGTATCCAGAAGGAACGTAATCTTCGCATTTGCCGATGATTTCCACAACATCCCTCCTTTTTCAGATTCTACATATCGCAACACCGTGGTATTCAAGGTGCCGCATTAGGTGTCCATAGCACGTCTCCTGCTCGTGTTCGTTTGCTACACCCTCGAACATCTTGTCGAGCCAACTGAAGGCCTTGATAACTTCATCCTTGTGGTAACCGATAATCATCAGGGTGTGGTTCGCAACGAGGTCGCACTTCTCTCTCCAGGTAGCCATCGGTACAGCAATCTTGTCGACCACGACCATGTCCTTCTGGAGCTTACGGAAGGCCATGAGAGGCTCCTCGCCGTAGTGGAGTCTGAAGACAGCGACGAGGTGGCCGTTTCGGACTTTGAACCACGTCCAATTTATCCCACCCTGCTCCTCAACTTTCATCTTCTTTACAGTCATCGGATTTTCTCACCTCCTTTTGAGCTATTCGCTAACCTGCTCGTCCATGCCCATAAACCCCCGCTCATGGACATGATGAATAGGTTAACTTCCCTCCTAGTTCTTATAGCTATCCAGTACGGATTTCAGGCATACCTTGAAACACGTCTCCCATTGAGCGTTTTCTCTGGCCTGCTTTACTATCCGCTCACTCTCCCAGACGCAAATCCAAGATAAAGCGTCCAGCAGAGTAGGTTCCTCGCAGGCTCTTTTTGTGGCCTCTGTGATATTCATCTTTTCTGCTCCTTTTCGAGCTATTTTGCTGACCCGCTCATCCATACCCACCAATCTGCATTGATGGGCATGGTCAATGGGTTAACTTGCTACTTGTGGTGTGGTGTTCCTTTTAGTCAACCTCCGCAATACCCAGAGATTATTCATTGGTACCAACCAATATGCGAAGGCTACTGCGGTTTGTGCCTGTTCACCTGCTGGCAGAACTCTGAAGTAGATAATCAGTGCCCAGATAACCAACCAGATTACCGTGGTTCCCTTGTACCCAAGCTTCTTGAAGAGCTTTGCCACCACTGGATTACCCTCTTCACCCTTTTTCCTCAAACACAGGTATGTGGTAGTTGTATCTGAGACAATCGCCAGTACCAATACAAGTATCGCGATTGAGGTTGGCATTGTGAAACCGCTCAGGAACACCGCAATTGCAACGCACATGCAAAGTGCTATGAATGCGATGTACTTTCTCATATTCTGTTATTACACTCCTTTCACCAGTATTCGCGAGCCTGCAAACTTCACCAGATTGTTTTGAAGATAACCAACAGGAGAATTAATCCCGCGGTTATGATGAGGTCTCTTCTGAGACCTGTGTAGGTATGGAACCTGGAAGGTTTCTTTAGGGGTTCCACTCGGCTGTCTCGGAGACTTTGGAGAAGGTGGTTAGCACCAGCAAGCGTGTCTCTGGTTACTATAACGCCGTCTGGATTCCGGAAATAGTCGTCCTTCTCCGTGTCAAAGACGCCGAAAGTCGAGCCTGGAGTCTCTCGTACTTCGAGCATTGCCTTCGCCTCCTTTCTTAGATTTGGCCTCTGGTGAGGCCACCGAAGTGCACGAGCGGGGAGCTTATGCACTTTCGTGGACCCACGTGGTCCTAATACTACCGTAGGAGTAACCCGTTGCGAGTTACTCCTACTAGTTGCCTGCTTGTCCTCAGAGTGCGTTGTGCTATTTCTTGGCTTCTGCCTTCTCAGCCTTGGCCTTTGCGGCCGCCTCCGCAGCTAATCGCTCGTTGGCCTCCGCCACCTCTTTCTCTATCTGCGCCTTTTTCGCTGCTAGCGCCTTGGCACCCTCTTCCTCTGATGCATCCACGAAGCGGTCGCTCAGGTCGGGCATCTTGAGGTTCTTGATAACGGTGTAGTATGCCATGGTGTCCAGCGGGTCGGCGCCGGCTTCGGTAGCGAGTTCCTTACCAACCGCTGCCTTGGACGGGTAAACAATGCCGGTTTTCAGGTCCTTGGTTGGGGTCGGTTTTCTCTTGCCGCCGAAGAGTCCCTTGGGTTTGGTCACCGCGGTTTTCCGGACATCCTCAATCGACTTGGCCACTGCCTCTACCTTATCAATGAGTTCCATTACCACGGATTCCAGTGCATCTATTCGCTGCTCAGGGCTCGCGGGGACTTCCTCGACCTCTGTGGTTTTATCCTCTTTAGGGTTGGTCATAATTGGTAGTACCTCCAGTTTATTATTTCGATTACTGGCAACCCTGAGGACAAGCTGGCGATAATATTCTGTTTTTAAGGTACGGTAAGTACGTCCTCCTTCAAGTAATCTATCTTTTGTGTCTTTCGGTATGTCATATTCTATTTTCATGAAAATTATAACACAATGAGAAGAAAAAGTAAATAAAATATTCATTTTATTAAAACAGTAATTACTGTTTTAGACTTTACATTAGAGAATGAATAATCATCATTGTTGCCTAGGGTCCGATTAGCTTCCTCAGGGCTGTAGTCGCTTTCTCCAGGTCTCTATCCATTAGTCCCTCAAACGTCTGGTCGAGCAGGGACTTCTCCAAGGTTAATCTGTCAATAAGGTGGACATTTTCGGCCGTTCTTGCATCTTCAAGACTGTCTTCGATCGCAATAACCCAGTCACCAATCCTGGTAGCTAAATCATCAATGTGCTTGATGACGTCGGGCCTGAATTGGTTGAGTTGTTCAAGTACAAGAAGGTGGTTTAGCAGTAGTCCATATTGTCTCTGTGACGGACTAACAACCCACTTGAACTTCGGTATTGCAGCATCTGGTGCAACCTCCGGTACTCTCCTGCGTAGTTCAAGCTTTTCTTCGGGTATTGGAACCTCAGTTGGTGGAACGAACTCAACTTTCTGTGGTGCCGACCAACCCTCTTTCCATGCCCTGGTAAGGTCAAGCCAGGATTTCTCATCATCCCTGCCAATACCAGTGAGCCTGAATATCTTACGCATGCTCACAATTGCTCTTACTTCTTCGCCTATCTTCTCTACAGTATAGAGACTACCCTTAGGGGGAGGGAACTTCATTGGTTCTGTGCGGACGAGCTCTACAAGTCTGAGAAGCTGTGCGAACTTGAACATGGTATAGAAGGAACTAAGGGTCATACCTTTAAGCCGTTTGGCTCGAGGACGAAGCTGGTTGTGTCTGTTGAGCACACCCTTATATGCGGAGTGGATGTCAGTGATGGCGACTTCGGTAGCATGTTCACCTGTCTCCAAGGGAATCTCACCAAGCAGGACCTGTTTGGTAATGAGTCCAGGACGTATGGGTGATGCAGCTCTACCACGTTGTGTTGTCAACCTACGATTCCTTCGAGCTGTGCTTTGAACTCATTCAGGTATTTGACTATCGGAGGCGTCATAAATGTACCAACGCTGGAGCTGCTCGGCATGAATGAGATTATAGCTGGAGTATCTTCACGCCAGCTTTCCTGCACTTTGAGGAAGAAACCCGCAGTCTCAACCTTTATAACGAGTTCGCCAAGTGAGTTATTTACATGAACCCACATGTCCAATACTAGCAGCGTCACGCCCTGACTCCGGACAGGGGGAATTCGTTGGTAAGCTCTCGATACTGGTACTAGATTCAGTATGGTGTCTCGGACTCCTGTCCAACTCTGTAGTATTGTTCTTGCTGCCGTTGTTTGATTCATTATTGTGTTCCTCCTTACTTCATTGTTGTCATCTACCCAGCCACTCTTCTGCCTTATAGAATGAAAGTCTGGACGGGTCCGTCCTAATCAGTGTCATCCAGCCACCGATGCTTGTAGGGTCAAGGCCATACTCTAGTGCTATTGCTTTGTACGCGGCTGCTCTGGTTGGATACCAAGTACCAGTCTTTGTGTCTGTTACTCCTGTGTACCTTCTCCTCAAGTCGTCGACGTTCCACCTAAGTTCAGTCACAGACTCACTAAGAGCTTTCGACTGAGCGTCATCACCCAACGCAAGAATGCGCCTGGAACGCTCAACAGCCTTTGCGATGAGGGCATCCATCTCACTTATGGTCTTTTCTATCGCCTGCTTGGTAAACGCTTTCATCTGTCCTCCTGCTTAGGACACCTCTAAGTGTCACTAGATGTAGCTCTCCTCGCCAGAGCCTGAAATAAACATCCTGATGTTGTGTCCATACTTCTGCACAGAGGGCTCAACGCTTGCTGTGAGTTTTCTTTCATACGCTTGCCTGCGCTTCTCCATGTTCTTCGCCCTGCCCTCTTCGTATTTCACTATTGCTTTTTCACCTGTGGGTGCCGCCCCCATGTAACCAGAACGCATCTTACGTACCCGTTCGGCCGTTTGGAAGTTGTACCTCTGGTCGAACTGCCGCAGGAGCAGAGAGTTATTGAACTCAAGTGTCCTCCTGTACGAGTCGGTTATCTCTGGGTTTATTCCGCTGTAGGTTGCCATTGTCCTTGAACCTCCTTTCTTCTTGATGTTCCATAATGTACTAGTATAAATGTATTAGGTTACGCTGTAATTGCAAATGCGCAGCATTTTAGTGCTTGTCAACAAGCTTGTAACCACTAGCTTACTAGTAAATTGCCAGTAAGTTTGGTAAGACCCCCCGACAGAGTTACCAAAGTGCCCGCTATTCATATCGCACTCCTACATAGTATATAGATGTAATTGCAGCAGTATGCTTGTCGTTACACAACTCTGTTACACCTCATACACGAAACCGGCGTTCAGCGCCAGTTTGAGGACACCCTCGACGCGGTTCTTCTTGTAGTATGGAGTCACATGCTGCTCGCGCATGATTTGGTCAATGATAGCTGAGCCTTCGAGCGGTCCATACCCCTCGGCGCGTGCGATGTTCTCCATAGCCTCTAACACATCACGAAGCAGGACGCCGTCTGGTGAAACCTGATACTTCTTTTCCTGCACTGGCTGAGTGGAAATCACATCCCGGCCGAGTATCTTCATCACCTCATTGTACCCTGCTTCATTGAAATATCCATGATCTTTAGTCTCGTCAATCCTGCTAGCTATTTCCAATGAACTCTGCTCCTTGTAGGACGGCAGATCTTCGGCAAAAGATATGCGACTCCTGTATGCCTTGACGTCAGAATCTGAGTGCTTAGCGATAAGGAAACCTCTGTATAGAGTAAACTCAACTTCCATTGTTTTCCTCCTAATTCCTGAAGCTTTCAGGGAGTATTACGTTCTCCGACTCAAACTTACCCCCCCCCCCCTCCCAAAAATTGCATTACTAACTCAGCGTATCTTCTATGAAATAACTCACCATGTCTATCATCCTGAGGGTGTGTATCTATGTGAGCAGTCTCATGCAAGACTCTCTCTTTAGCCATATAAGGATATTCGTCAATGTGGCTCTCATCAATGTAGATAATATTGCCAATCAAGATGTCGCCTGCGGTTGTCCACTTCATCTGATGAGAATAATTGCACTCTCGTAGTACCATCTCGGCGAATTTCTCTATTTCGGCCTTACTCATACAGCCTATATTATTTGTCAGTTTCACTACTGTCTCCAACTCTCGGGTAATATTACGTTCTCCGGTCCGAATTTGTCTTGCATCTGCTTAATCATGCAAATGTTGCACCTGGGGTCAAATACAATGGGCTCTATACCCTCATATAACAACAATTCTGCTGGGAACTCCTGACCACAGCCAATACAGGTGTCGACCACGGGTACAATTGATTTGGCTCCAGCTAGCATGTCGAACTGTTCCTGAGTGAATTCTCCGTAGTCACCAGCATCGTCTATCATGGTGGTAATATCGGCTCCAGGTACTGCCTCATAGGACGACGTACCACTACGATAGTATTCAGGGTTCCTGTAAGCAGTCATGCCCCTTTTCGGGTATGGGTGCATGATTACCATAAACTTCCTGTAGTATGCAGTTCTACCTTCTATCATGTCTACCTCCCATCGAACTCAATACCCCCGGAGTGCAATGCAGATATGTCGTAGTCATGTCTCTTATTTACCTATATAGTTAATCCAGTCATACCTTACAAAGTTCTTGTACTTACCAGTCCACGAGAAAAGCACTCTGCCCATGCCAGCTGCTGCCCCTTCGTGGACATAGAACGTCATTTCGTCCTCTGGGGAGTAGTACACCATGTGCTTGATTCTCAGCTTCTCGGCCACGTGTTGTCTAGCGCTAGTCATAGCCTTGCTTACACTGTCAAAAGGTCCTCCCTCCGTACTACCCGGACTTATGCTCCAATGATATGTCATTACACTCCTCCTTACTTCTTACTCAATAGCCCAGAGCAGAACACTAACCCTAGTTAAGGAGCCGAACCAGGGAACCCCGATTACAGCCAAGGCACCACACGGGACGGGAGCGAGACGGCAAAGCGAAACCGGCCTTGATTTCCCGAGTGTTCTGCTCTGGAGCGGTAATAATCATATTTCTCTACTTTAACAACCCTGATGCCGGAAATAGTGCAGGCTGGTCAGACCTCCTGCCTTTGTTGAGCGTCATCAAGTCACCGAGTTCCAAGCCGTGGATGGCTTCTGCCTTTCCACGTTCGTACTCGCTGAGCGAGCTCGACTTCCAACTTGCCCATGCTGACATGTTGTAAATAGCTGCAACCGATAAATACTTACCATCCCGTGTGAATGGGTCACACTTCCCCGGTTTGGAAGGGAATTCAATTGCCTCGACAATCTCCTGGTAACCAGGTATGGATTGAATCTCTTCTTTAGTGATATATCTGGTGCCTTCGGCTAAACCTTTTGGTACCATTTTTATCTCTTGGAGCCTGTTCTTTGCCAGTTCCATGATGCGTGCTACTCTTTCGGAGTTGCCCCTCACCCAGTAGGTGAAATTACCTATCTGTTTAGCTTTGGTGGTACCTGTCTCCCAAGCAGGAGCATAACCAGACTCTTGGTATAGTTGGCTGTATATCTTGTTGAGGTCACTCATGGTCAACTGTGATAACAGTCCTTCGAACTCCATCCTAGTAACCATAATTTACCTCCCTCCTACAGTCCGCCTACTCATAACCACGTTCAGGGTCATAGGTGATGCCGTGTTCTTGTCTGTACTCCTGAAGTAGTCTTTCGTATTCTATCTCTTCCGATTCAGTCTTGTATTTCTTGTCGAGTAACTGGTCCAATCTGCTCTGGGCTTGTTCCTCTTCGCCGCCGACCAACAGCTGAGGGGCATTGAAATGCAGCCACCACAACACGTCTGATTTGTTGTGTTCCTTCATCTGGAAGGTAAGGTCCGGAGGAAAGTCGCCGGTTTTGGCTTCGGTGAACCTGTCGGCGATAACGGCCCAAAACTGTACATCCGCATACTCCAAAGCTGCCCTTAGTCTTTCTTCGTGTTCTGGTTTAATTTCCATCTTATGCACTCCTCCAATATGTTTTATCCTAAAGAAACACCGTAAATACTCTCTATCCAGCCACGGACAATACCCCCGTAGCCAATTATTCCTTCCCACTCAAGGCAATGGTCCAATACAGCGTTATGGGACATGCTGTTGATTTCCTCGTCTCTCGAGGTGTCAAACTCATCCAGGCCTATATGCTGGCGCACTCTTCCCATAATGTGGTGAAGATATTTAGGACTCACCACTTCGACAAGGTCTGCCTCGCCTCTACCCAGGTCCTGCATCAACTTGCGGTATTCTGCATCATCGAAGTCTCCATGATCACCAGCTTCATCAATCATCAGCTTAATGTTCGCTGGACTTGACGTCTCGTAAGATGTTGTGTTGCCTGCATAGAATTCACGACTCCTATATGCTTTTACTTTATCCTCTTGGTAGTCGGCGATAAGGAAACCCTCGTATAGAGTAAATTCAACGTTCATGTTTATCTCCTTACATTTTACTCTCAATGTCATACGCTGCCTGCGCCCAGATACTAGCTTTTGCCTTAGCGAAATCGAGCGGGGTCATTAACCCTCTCTCATATTGTTCTTTATTCCGCCTGGAGTCTGCATGTGCAGTTTCGATAATTGCCCCGAACTCAGCCCTGTTTGCTTCTTCAATGCGCTTGAGTGCGTGCTGCTGTATTTCGTCTTCCCACACAGTAGACCAAGTCTCAAGGTAAGCCTGTTGGTCGTCTGGAGGACCGTTGAAGATGCGAATGTCGACAGGCCAGTCCGGTACGTACATTGATGCCAAGCTGTCTTTAGCAGCTTTCGTCGCTTCGTCCGTTGTCGCGTAAGGGGTTGTAGACTTCTCCAATGCTACGACGTTTTGCGTGATGGTTTGGTAGTAATACATGTTTACCTCCCTATATACTTCATTCTTTCTTCTGCACTCCAAGGCTTGCCTCACACTAATCTAGTGGCCTGATATACTTGTCCTTCATTATCACACCGAATTCTACGTTCTCTCCCATGTCAAGGTCATAAGCAACCTGCCCATCCCAGGATATTGCATTACCATAATACGAACCGTAGACTCCCGGTGCTAGTGTCTCCTTAAGCTTGTACATCTCATCTTCTATCTTCATTAACTCATTGCCAGCTTCACGCAGGTAGTCATCGACGCTATCTAAGTTTGCGTCTGCATTAAGGAAGTAGGAACGCAGTGGAATTAACCTAGGTTTATCTCGAAGGTTAAATAGCTCCGTCTTAAGTTGAGAAACAGTGGAAATTGTGTCTTCAACTTTGCTCTTAATAGACTGTAGTTCACTTAACTCTGACATGTTTACCTCCCTATATACTTCATTCTTTCTTCTGCAGTCCAGGGTGTGTTAATACATTATCTTAACATCAACCCATCCTGGAAAACGGAGCCCCTTAATAGAATCCTTTATGGCATTCTCTAGCTCAATTTTATGGTCCCTAGTCCAGTCAGCAACGTCAGTGAATACAGCTCTAGGGTTGACTTCGATTTCCATCTTGTGCTTGGGGTCTACGTGTGACTCGGTTCCCCATTGGTGCACTGCTTGCTCTGGTGCTTCAAGGTCGCAGACATTGATCCCCGTTCTACCTAGCAGCTGCATCACCACAGAGTATTCTGCTTCAGTGAAGTCTCCATGATCACCAACATCATCAATCATCAGCTTAATGTTCGCTGGACTACCTGTTGACTCGTAAGACGTTGTGTTGCTTGCGTAATATGCGCGACTTCTGTATGCTTTTATATTATCCTCTTGGTAATCAGCAATAAGGAAACCTTTGTATAGAGTAAATTCAACGTTCATGTTTACCTCCCTCGTGTGTTATGATTTGTGTTATGTTCCTGGTCCTGAATGCCACGTCCAGTTACCTCAAATTCTGCAATTGCCTTATTTGCCTCTATACCGCCACTCTTATCAAGATCACCTTCCCATATCTGGACTTCTGGAGCTCCCCCTTCTATCTCCTCCCAGATACTTAGGAACCTGACCACGTTTCTAGCTGGATCACTCTGATCGAAGAATACGTGGACCTGCACAGAATATGAGTTTCCAGAAGGTGAATGCACTATGTTGCCCAAGTAGCCTACGTCTTCGCTGCTCCATGCGCTCTCATCGAGCTTACTTCTTACGATAAAGCCACCGCTTTCCAAAAACTCTTTGTACCCTCTAGCTGTATCAGCAGCCACTACTCTTCCGTATTCTGAGACTGGTGGCACCATTACCTCAACCATTTCAGGGGAGTAAAGCTCTTTGGCAACATACTCTGGTAGAGGCTTGCCCTTTTCAGGCATAAAATGCAGTGTTGGTATCATCTCTGCCATAGATTCCATCAGCTCTTCATTAGATATTGTACCTTCAGGTTGCTCATCTACCCACCGTTTAGCCTCGACGTCGTTTACTGCACAGTGAATAGGCTCTTCCCGTTTGTATGCATCTATACTGTCGTAGATGTTCAGTTCGCTTATCCCATAACTGGGCATCCTGATACCTTGTGCGAATAGGTAACCCCTATATAGTTCGTAGTCACCCATATTGGTCACCTCCCTATATGTTCCATATGGTAGGAGTAACTAGTGCCTCGTGGCTTATTTCATACCTGTAAGCCTTGTTTTCTGTACCAGTATATATGCAACACATAGCTATCTCCATCAAGCATCACAGTACCGATGTACCTAACGCCAAGTGGAACCTCTGCACCAGTTTCGACAGCTAGGAAAGTCTGTGTTGCCTCTCTGAGGTTTTTATTTACTTCGAAGTACAGAACTGGTTTGTTATCCTGTACTTGAAGGCTGAGAAACCTAGAGGTTATTGGTATAGAGAAGATTGATTTGGCTACACCTCTATCAACTTCATATTTGTGGACTGTTTTCACTGCATTCATGTTTACCTCCCTATATACTTCATTCTTTCTTCTGCACTCCATGGGCCATGCTGTCCCACCCGTGCGACCATTATTGTTGCCTCTTCAACAGTATATCTTATCTCCTCAATGGGCTGGAACATACTGAAGTCCTTTATCAGATAATAGCTCCCAGTTTGTGGTTCCCAAATCCACCCAAATAGGAGTTCAACCCAGGCATGGTTGACTCTTGGGCCCTCAGCAGACAACTGTATAGAGCCGTGGATAAGGAAGCCCTCACCCTTTTGTACCAAGAAACGCCAAGCATCTGGGTAGCAAGTACCCGTAGGTACGGTAGGGTTCCCTGTTTCCTCAACTTCTCTCATCCTGTGCCACCTCTCGACCTCTCTCTTTTCTTCCTCCGACTTCCATTCCTCGGGTTTTGCTTCTCTTTCTTGTGCGTCATGCCTTGCCCTTGCAGTAGCTGTTGCGTCAAGTCCTTTTCCACGGCAACCTTGGCAGAGCCCAAGTCTTTCAATATCTGGCGAACAGAAGTCACAAAACCACTCCTTACACTCTTTACATTGGTAAGCTTTACCAAACCCGCACCTACAACACGCCGGACCGGCCTCCGCCCAAAGTTTCCTCACCGTAGCAAGTCTTGTTCTTGCATCTTCCAGTGTATCAGCATAGAACGTGGTTCCAGTCTGCGGAATGTCCGTGAACTGCATCCCCATGTATTGTTGGTAACCATCATAATGAATGCTCAGTTCTCTAGCTATTTCTTCGCCGGTCATAATGTCACCTACTGATAACCTCAACTTGTGATGGGCGGCGTTCCTGGATTATCCGCACTCTTCAATTTGTACACCATCAACGTCCCTGTCTCACCACCTGCCCCCTTATACAGTTTGAACCCCAGCTTTTCATAAAACTCCTTCGCGCCCGCACCATGACTAACAGTGACTTCATCACATGCATTCTCTTTTGCAATCCTGATAACCTCGCCCACAAGTATTCTCCCAACCCCGGGTTCATGTGTGAACGATGCTAGCTCTTTAATGCACGTGTAGTCTATCTGTAAATCTTTGTCTCTGCCTACCTCGTACACTGCCACACCAACTAAGTCCCTACCCTTATACGCGACCACTGCAGGTTGTTCGTAGTAATAGCCCATCACTTCCTTCAATATCCCAAGCGCATTCTGCATCTTGTAACTCGTATCCGTCTCTATGCGGTGCCAGGCAGCTTCGAGGCCGTCAAGTGTCTTTGTGTTGATAGTTGTGCGTTTGACTGTAAAGGTAAAGTTGACAGCTCGCAGAGGACCCGGTTCCACAATGCGAATGGGCCTGTGGGCGGTCCCGCTGAACAGATAATGTGGTATATCATTCAGCGTGAACTTCGCCAACATGATTGTTATCATACTATTCATTAGTTGCGGTAACATATCTAACTCTCCAGCATCATAGGCTGCAGTATGCCTCCCTGTATAACCCTTTCCAAATCCGAATAATCGAACATTACAGTACGCCCCGGATAGCCTTTGCTTATACCCCTAGGAGTGCGGAGATATGCTGGCGTGCCTTCCCAAGCGTTCTTGCTGATGCCGGAACGTGATTCCCACTTAATTCCAGAAGCGCTCAGAAGATTGGAAATATCCTCCATGTCTTCCATGTTTGGTATCTCCAACTCGGCTCTGTCTCCCTCACGATATACCACTATCAAAGAGCCCCTCTTAGTTCGTTTGACTAGTCGGTACTTTTCTTCAGGCGGTACCCACCTAGCCTCATGTCCAGGATTGTTTATCTCATACACGTACACATCAGAGTCAGGATAGCTTTCCTTAAACCCATAATGCAGCACCAACTCCAGCCCCTGCTCGGAAAGGTTGTATGCTGAGACTGTTCTAATACCCATCTTCGTTAACTCGGCCATATATCTATCTAAGAGGCCCGTTGCAACTCCACGCTTTCTGAATTCCTCAACAACGACTATGCCTACCACGGAGCCAGATTTCGTGGGAGGATACGCTTTACCTCCAACGACGCCTATCTGTTTTCCGTTCACCATAGCTTTTATCGTAACTATGCGTGCACCAGGAGTATCGGGGTCAGGCTTCGAAGTTATCTCCCATCTTACATCTCCAGACAACCCTATAGCGTGTGGCACATCATTCAGCGTGAACTTTGCTAGCATTACTGTTATCATTCCGTTGAGAGCTGTTTGTATCATCTTTGCACTCCGCAATACGGACTGAGTTGTTTTTCCTTTATCATGCCTTCTATCATGTCCTGCTCCCAGGGCTGCATGTCTCTGACAACAATCCTCATTGATATAATGTTGTCTGGATTCAACCTGAAGTCTCTGTACTCGTGGTTCCAGAACAAGAGTGCTTCCTTAGGGGGCAGTTTACCTGTCTTGATTTCCTCAAGGAAATAACTGGCGTCATGTGAACTGAGTTCTGATAGTTCGCTGGCGTTAACTACTATCTCCACAAGAGCGCCAGTCTTTAACTTCAACGCCAGTTTATCCGGAAGGCCAAGTATGTCCGGTGCAGCTTCGATGTTGTACCGTTGTCCAGTTGCTCTGGCGATTTCTACAGCTTCCTTGTCAAGCTTATCGTAGGCATCGTCAAGGCTTATACCTTCTCGAACAGATAATGCCTTGAATGCCACATACATTCTTGCATGGGAATTCAGGTCAGTTAATACTTCGCCTAATGGGAAAGACCATGCCCATCTTGCTGCTACTGGTGCAGTAGCCGTACTTAACTTCTCGCGGACTTCGTGCCTTCTGTACGCAAACCGATAAAAGGCCCTCCAGGAAATGCCATACACGCTAGCCACATACCGCGCTGTGTCCTCAATATTGTATGGGACCTGGGGACCTTGTTTGACCATGAGTTCGGCATACTCTGTTGGTGCGCCATGATAGACCTTGATAGTTCCTTGACCGCTAACAATCTTCTTGAGGTCATCAACCGAGTGGCAATACTTGAGGATTTCATTCCAGTGAGCAGCTGCTACCCGTTCTCTGTCCTGTATAGGAACTACAGAAGTCGTGATACCGAGTGCATGTGGTACATCATTCAGCATGAACTTCGCCAACATGATAGTGATCATTCCGTTAAGTGCTTGTTGTATCACTATATCCCCTATATCCTAACCATTTTTCCCCGACCTAGCTGATGCATTGGTATATCTGACCTCACGCGCTTCATAAAGTTGACATACAGGTAGTACTCACCTCTACTCTTACTCCCCACCACAATATACTCATCTCCATACAGACCTGCGCTAACCTCCACGTCAAGGAAGGAGGGCTCTGGCAAGCGAGCAATAGGATGCGTATGAAGTTTACCTATGACGTCATGCTTGATCCACAAAGCTTCCTCCTCGCTCCCTCTACCTTGAGTTGGCGCAAACTTTAATCTGCGCCGAGTGCCCATGAAGGGCCCGATCAGGCTATAATCCCTACTTATGAGGTAACCAACCTCCTTCTTTTCTCTGAACGACATATCTATAGCCTCACGAATAACACCATAATGTGGTCGGAGGCCTTCGATTAGCGCATCGATCTCCCTCTCGAACGTAAGTTGTTGTTCTGCCTCATGTTCATATATGCCTGCTGCATGTGGCACATCATTCAGCATGAACTTTGCCAACATGATTGTAACCATCCCGTTTAGTGCCTGTTGTATTGGTATCATCCTAAATACTGCTCCCTCGCTACTTCGACAACCTGCTCGAACTTGGTGTTACAGGCGCTAATGTCAAGACCTGACCACCTTGCTTTTCTTACCAGCTTTCCGTCACTGAACCTATACACGTATAGAAATATCTGGCAGCTGCCCTTCCGTTTTTCCATGTATACCAGGAGTGAACCAACCCAGCGGTATACAACTACTCCTGGTGGCTTACTGATAATTGCTGCGAAATCCTCGCCTTTCTTTCCATAGAATGGGGGAGGTATGTACCAACCCATACCTGTCTTGCGGAGTATTGGCTCTAATTGTTCCCTGGTTACTTCCCTCGGTAGTGTCATCTCAGTGTATCATCCTGTCTTCTTTCTCTTCTCTTCCTTTGCTTTCTCAACCAACGCGTCCGCTGCTGCATTTAACCACACTGAAGTCTCTAGCGTCCTGTGTACTGCAACCGAGGCCGAGTCTCCAGCTTCGCGTATTCTATCTATTATTTCTGAATCGGGTATGAGTACCTCAAAGGGTGTGGACGGCATGCCAGCACGGAACTGTTTGCTTAAGGCTATAAGCCTGTTATATACGGCCTTATATTCTCTGGACAGCGCCCTCAACTGGCTGACCATTGCTGTAGTTGATGTTGCCATACTTTACTCCTTTCCACCGACCACTTTCATCATCATTCCCATCATCATCATCATTATCATTATCGGTATAATACCCGCTATATTTATCCCAATACCAACCTGGAATGCCTGGCCGACAAGCTGGCCGAATGGCATTCCGTACCCAAGGTCGTTGTCCTTGGTTGTAGGCCTCACTCTATCTGGCTTGAGGCATATACGCTCCAAATAGACGTCGACCATCTGTTCCTGGGATATTAGCTGCCTGATACTGGGGTCAAGTCCCTCAATTGGTGTTGGGTAGTCAACACCACCGTACTGAAGTATACCCTGTATGTATAGGATAGCTATACCAGTACAGAACGGACAAGAAAACGATGTTCCACTCTTAGCAATTCTAGCTGTGTCGCTTCCACTGCTCGCCATCTCAATGTTCTCACCAAAGAATGTCGTGTCCGGCTTGATAAGACCCTCAACTGTCGGTCCTCTTGAACTGAATTCACTTACTCCAAACGGCTCAACCGATGCTGACCCAACACAGAAGACGTACCTTTCACATGCTGGACTCGTTATTGTTTGAGGGCTAGGGCCATCGTTGCCAGCCGCGGCAGCAATCCATAAACCGTTTTCTATTGCTTCTCTGCACATTACTCTAAGTGGGTCGTTTGGGTTTCCCATATCTGCTGTGCCAAGGCTCATGTTTATCATGTGGGGGGCAAACTCAGACCTTTCGTCTCTCAGTGCAATACAGTCGTCTATTGCATCTATAACTTCTTCAGTGGTTCCCTCACCACTAGTACCCAAGACTTTCAGGTCTATGATACTACAGTTTGGTGCCATAGCCAGTAATATACTTGCGACTCCAGTGTCATGGTCAAACCCATCACCCAGAGGACTTGTCGTATAGTTCTTCACATATATTACTTTACCGTTTACGAGCTCATGGGTACGCCTAATACCAGTGCCAATAATAGCAACAACCATTCCGTCGCCATATAGAGGTGGTACCGTCAAGTCTCTCATTTCCTCAAACCCGGTAGCAACTACGAGCTCCTGCGGTGAATATGTTGCTTCGCCAGTTTTGGGAACAGGAACAGAGACCACAGGACCAATGGCCCCTGTCTTTACCTTAGCCACAGGTTCAACGCTGAAACCCTGAGCGGACAGTTTGTCTATCTGTGCCTTACTAAGGTCGGCAAATGCCACGCTGCCTGACCTCGTTGACTTGACTCCGGTAATGCCTGCTGCCTTAATCTGTTCAGGCGTCGCTCCGACTATTGTACACCTCATGCCTGTGCTCCTTCGAGCTTGAGCTCTTGTTCTACTTCCTCGGCCTCTATTGCCTTTGATAATCTTCGTCCACACCAAGGGCAGAATGCTTTCCCCTGCAGGATAGGAGGCTTTTCGGTTTCTATCGTAATTACACCGTGTCTTATACAGCAGAATTTATGTATCTTGCTCATATCTCTGGGTATGTCCTCCCCTCAGATTTGCTAGCGAGAAAATAGACTCCGGTGTCTTTCTTCATGAATAGCTTCGTATTCCAGCTCATGCACGTTAGCACCCTTCTCTCCGTAGTTTTTAGCTCCGGGTGATCTCTCTGAACCATAGCTGTGAGTATAGTATAGTGAACAGCTATACCATGAGTCGCTAGCGCGTTATAACATGCTCGTGCTAGTTTGTCGGACTTCACCCTCCTACGATGTGCTCTTTCAGTCTCAAGCTCACGTATTAAAAGACCAGCTTCACCAAAGCTGCGCACAGAAGGTTCACGCATCCCTAAATCCCACGTGAGTCTTGCGATGTATTTTAGTTGCCCAGGAGTAGGATCTCTCTCGCCTTGAGATGTCATTGCCTTAAATCTCCCTCGCTATCTTGAGTATTTCTCTGGCTTCTTCTTTTGGTGGATTTGTTGCTTTGATGAATGCAGTTACCATAAACACCATCATCATTCCAGTAACTGCTCCACTAATCATACCACTTACCATACTGGTTACCTCAGACCCAGTAATCACGTTGTCTTCTGCTGCCACGAGTATTTGCTCTACAGTGCTCGGTGATAAGTTCATTCTCTACCTCAAACCTGTTGTGAATGCCGATAATGCTGTCATGTGGTCATATACGGCACTAGCTTCTCCTTTATTGACTCTATTCACTATCCAATGGTCATGACTGCAGTCATTAACATTCGTGATAACACCATCTGGGAACATGTTCCCCACGAGCGTCTCAATGATGCTCACTTCTTGGTGCGTGGCCTTCCTGTGTGATGAGAGAGATAGAGCAACCTCTTTGTTGTCGAAGGCTACCGTGCAGTAGCTAGGGCGGCAGAACACTCCACCTTCTTTAAGGTTCAGTTTGCACCAATAACAGTCTCCCATCGCTACATCTCTTTTTTTGGTAACCTGATATACTGTGTAGGTGCTTATACCTAATCGAGCAGCTATCAGGGCCACTGATGCGTGCATGCTACGCATTGCTGTTATCGACATATCTCTCGCGAAGTTCCTTAGTTTTCGGGACTCAGCAGCCACACAGAACGGGAAGGGACACTCATTACAGCTCATAGTGTCAACTCCAGCTTCTCTGCCAAGAGCTTCAAGAGCATCTCCGCATCCTATGTCTTCAGGATGGCCTTCCTCTATAGTCATGTATATCCTTATGAAAATGCTGGTATGTCACCGGCGCGAAGAGGCATAGTTGCATGGCCTTCCTCAATGAGGAAGTTGAAGTACCTGCCACACTTCTCACAAAGGTCAGCATACACCCTTATCGCTGGTATTCTGGCGCCAGCTAAAGGAGGCCTTCTGACATCAATCATAGTATAAACACTAGCTGATGTGTGGCCAACAATATCTGACCCCATATTTCCTAAGAGAATCTGGTCTCTTCCTATCTTGCCCATGATACCTGGCTTTTCAACCTTACAATGTGGACAGACCTTAGCTTCGAATACCGTTTTCAACTCGCTTTACCTCCTTCATTAGTTCCATCGGGCTGTTTGTTCTATCATTTTCGTGAAAAGGTGAAAATACACAGCGAACCTAGCACCTGTCAGACTCCGTACTCCAAGCTCCTTGGCGGCCCTGTCAAGCTCCTCATCCGAACAGGTATACCATTCAGCTTTCTCTTGCCTGAAGCGCCTGAACTGCTCATCAATTATTGCACTCAACTTGTCTTCGACTACCATGATGGTATCCTCTTCTTGGTGTCTATTGCTTTGAAGCGCCCATAAATGTTTGTTGTGGTCACACTACTCTTATGTCCTAGATGAAGCTGCACGTCATGTAGTGTTGCTCCGTTCATTAGCATCTGTATAGCTCTTGAGTGCCTGAGTATGTGAGGGTGCATCTTAATCCCAGTTCTCTCGCCAAGTTTCTTGATGATTTTCCATGTGTCGTAGTATTCAAGGTCCATGAACACTCTCTTAGACCTTGACTTCCTGACCTTTATCCATGCGTCTAGTTCAGCGAGAGCTTTGTCGCTGATGTTGACCATTTCAAGCCTACCACCCTTACGGGTCACACCTATGAAACCGTTCTCCCGGTCAATGTCGTCCATGTCCAGATTAAGAAGCTCACTAATGCGAACGGCAGTATCGAACAATACGACCACGAGGACTTTCTCCAGACTGGATTTGCATGCCTCTAGTACTATTCCAAACTCCTTCATGCTCAAGTACTCAGGTTCCCCAATCCTAATGGTAGGGCAATCAAGACGAATAGTCATGCCTTTCCACCTGAAATAGCGCATGATAGCATGTGCTCGTGTACTCACCGTGCTTGGAGACTTCCCGTCTTTTGCTAGCATGTCTATGTATGACTGAGCAGATGCAGGAGTTTCACCCTCTCCGTTGCTAGCAAACCACATCTGGAGTGCATTCATGTACACATTCACAGTGCCAGGTTGAACCCTTAATGAAAGGTAGTCCCTAAATTTGGTCAGTTCCTGTATGTCACTCATAGCAATAAAACTTCCATCTTCTAATTGTATACTGTTATTGTTTTATTGTAAACCTTCAACCTGCATGCGCCAGTAAAACTATTTTCGTAGTTTTTTCTACTTACTTTCTCATCAAAGCACCAGCTACTCTGTTTCCACCAGCCTCAACGCCAGCTCCACTCAGGAAGGCGAACAGATAAAGAATTGGTGTCACTGCCCCCGAGTAGTCCATGGCTGCTGCAATGGCAACGGCGCCCACAACTGACCTTATCATAGAGCTGGAGAACTTCCTCCAGTTCCAGGGTGTAGCCCGTTCGGTCCATCCAAGCACAGCCGTAGCTATGCCACCTGCAAAGGCTGCCAGACCTATCACAATGATGTTAATTTCCATGGTATCCTCCTATCCTATTATTATTTCGCTTGGTGTATATAGAGGGTCACCTGCATTCATTATTACGCCAGTCTGTCCCTCCAACTGAAAGAATAGTCGACTGGTAGCATCATAGAAGAAAGACCAGGCGTGAGGTTCTTTAACTCCTCGCCCCATATCTGCTCGCCCATCTACCCGAGCACATGTGTTGAAGCCGAACTCTTCAGCTACGTGAACTTTAATCCAATCTGCTATATTTTCGCAGTCGAACCTGTCCACATAATATTTCGGTACTCTAGGCAACAGGTAATTGAAAATCTTGCGCCAGTCATTCCATCCCGGTGCATAGTAGTAGTGGTCGTCCATCTTCATTCGACCCCAGTCAATGCCACAACCTCTGATTGTGCACGACATGGCTAGTGCCGAAAGACATTGCCCGGGGCCCATTGAAGGCTTGTGTACTACGTTTACGTTGAACTTGCTCATCTCACGTCTACTCTCCTTACTTAGCTTCCGGGATAGTCCAAGGTATGAACCTCTTTGGGCTTTTCTTGATTACCTCATACCAGGCAAAGTGGTTTGTACTCAGGAGTCCATACTCTGGAGCAACAGCCATCCCGGCTTTTGCCTTCGATGAGTACACAATGCCGGTTGTGGTATCTTTCACTGGTTGTGCAGCCTGTCTCCCCCTTTTCCTGATGGCTTGCGTAACCTGCGACACCTTGGGTGTCTTTGCCACCGTTGGGGTCTGAAGGGCTTCGACTACCACTGTCTGCATTTGAGGTGCCAATCCAGCCAATCTTCTAGCGATTTCTCGTGCGGTTGACAGTTCTCCGGGTGGTGCAGCAGCCAATGCAGCCACGGTATTGGAGTCGCCATACTGTTTCCTCATTTGTGCAACCACCAGGCGCTCAACTTCTGCCGCTAGCAAAAGAATGTCATCGCGGCCGACCTTCTTGATGGCCCTGGTGACGATGTCGCTGCCAAACGCAGATGTCAGGTCCTTTATGCCAGCGTCAGTTGCCGGTACGCCAGCGGCAATGGGCATAGTAGCAGCAGTCGTAGCCAACATACCTATCGCGCTAGCGATTACGTTGACAGCCATAGCACCAATCATGCCCGTTTCAACGAGTGCATTGATGTTCTGTTGTGGTGTTACCATGGTTTACCTCCTTTTTCATGAGTGTTTTCATAAGTATCTAATAGTAACTGATGCAGGAGCACTTAAATTGCAAATACGTTGCATTGTAGTACACGCTGCAAGTGTTGTACCTTGTAGTTTAGGTAATAGTTTGCTCTCCAATTCTAAGTTTACCTGCTGTCTGAACAAGCCATCTCTTAGCATCTTCAGTATTTCCTTCTTTTCTTTTTCCTGTAATAGTAGCCACCGCATCTCTGATGATCTGCCTATCCAAGCTAAGGCCTCCAATGCTTACCGGTAACTTAGCTTCTATATCGAAACCAAGGTCTTCCCATTCATCGTCGGTCTGAGGGGCTGAGTGACTAGCCACTGGTGGGTAGAACCTAGTCTCTGAAACAGTTGCCCCACATGTTGGACACCCCCAGTCTCCTTCGTCTTCACCTTCAAAGTGTTGGTAAGACTGTGTTTTCTCATCCCATGTTCTGGTTCCGAAGCTAAGAACTACCTTGTCTAGTTCTTCCCCACAGTTAGGACAAACTATCTTTGGCATATTTCCCTCCTACTTAATTCCAAGTTCACCCGCCTTTTGCATGAGCCAACGCTTAGATTCCTCTGTACCAGGTGAGGAATAGTAGATGCTGTTAAGGTGGTTATTTACTGCTGTAGTCGTTTCAAAATCGCCGATACCGACTTTTTCCTTGATGCTAACTCCAAGTTCAACCCAATCACCGTAGGTTTGGGGGAATGGGAGAGATGATTTTTTCAGTGTTAAAGGCTTGCTAATGCTATCAAGAATACCTATTGCTTTCTTTGCAGCTCCCTCAATCCAATATGATTCCGTGTATTCAGGTTCAAACGTTACACCAGAACGCTCGATTGGACTCTTGTCGAAGATTTTGATCACCAGATGGTTATCACCAAACTGTTTCTTGTAGTTGGTGTCCATTTCATACTGTGCTTCATTGACAGCTTCAGCTATAGTCCTATAAGGAGTATGGGTAAACAGTATCCCTCCTGTGATCATGTTGGTGACTTCCCAGTAATGGTTTTCTCCTCCCCCAAGGGGTACCTCCATCATCTTTCCGCTGAGCACTATGGTGTCAGGCTCAGAAAGTTCTACCAACATGCCCCTAAGCAAAGAACGATGTCTTGATTCATCTTTTGCTATATTCCTCAGTGTATTAGCAACGTCAGTCAAGCCCACCATGTCAGCCTCACCGGCCCAATCTTCATACTTCCGGGCATCAGTATTCTCTTCAACGATTGCTGCTGACAGCTTATCTATAAACTCCATGTTGTCCCCCTATGTAACCTCTTTCATTGTTCCCATCATCATCTTCATCATCATAACCACTATCATCATAGTGATCATCATGCCAACCAAGCTGCCCATATCTACAGGTGTTGGTGGTGTGTAACCTGTTATGGTTACTTGCGTGCCAGGAGCCACGCCAGCCAACTCACCGGCATTCACTTCCAGGAAGTAGCGCGCCAAATCCCCTACAGGGAATGTTGCCTCAACGTCTTGGTCACCTGGTTCCACATCCCATAGCGTACCCAGTACTAGGAAGCCCCCGCTTATGAATGTGATGTCGAGCGGGAAGAGCATGGAGTCCATGTTGATGGAAATCGCAGACTGCCCACTCTTCATGTCGAATAGCATTCCAGTGTTTGGGGGCAGCACAGCCACACCACTCAACCCAGCGGCAATTTCTGCTGAAGTAGTTGCCACCTCGACAGTGAAAGTGCGTCCATTTACGACTACTGTTGCGGTATACATTATGTCCTCCTTTCTGTTATCTTTACTATGTGCTGACAGTCACATCAATTGATTTATTGCCATTTTCGTCTTCAAGCCAGAACTTGTATGTGTAGTGGAGTGCAAGCAGAGGGTTACAAGTTTGTCTCGCTGGGTCATATCCATCGTGTTCGAAATCGTAGCTAGCACCGGGGTACAATGTCAGCCCAAAGGTTTTGATGTCCGCAGTGTACGTCCACTTATTGTAGTAATGGCTGAAGCCTGCCAGCTTGTAGGTTATCGTGTGTGTTACTGCTTCAGAGCTAGGGTTCACCATACGGCAGTTGAATGTTGGTACCCGCCACGCGGTCCCTACTGGACACGGCCTAGCAGACACAGACACGTCACTGAAGACAAACGGTGCAGCTGGCGGGACTGCAATAATGACTATGTTCTCTGACGCTTGGTAATGTCCAATCAAGGCTCCACCAGAAAACACGCTAATGTAGACTGGATACTCACCCAAGGTGGTTGGCATTACCACATCAAAGGTTATGTCCTTGCTTTCACCAGCGTCTAAGTGAAAGAGCACCTCATCCATTGCAGCCTGATTGACACCCAAGTAGAGGATGGCAGTATAGTCAAACCCTCCACCTGTCGGGTTAGCTATCGGAATTGTTGCCGAGTGACTGCTCCCACTTTCGAATTCTTGCATGTTGTCCTCCTACGTCCAGATGATGTCACCAATCGTGACGGCTGGGCTAATAGATATGGTTACGTCAGCTGCCTGATAATGCTCAATGTTCACCCCTGCAACGTCAACGTCAAGGAATACTGGATATAGTCCTTCAACAGTCGGCATTGTGAGTGAAAGCTGGATAGAACCTGTCTGACCAGCCGCGATGGTTATCTGCCCTGTGGCACTTACCACACCTGAGAGACCAAGGTACAGAATTACGTCGTAGGTGAATGCGGCGGTTGTCGGATTGGTCAGTTGGACAGTTGCCACATGTGTTGACCCACCTTCGAACTCCGGGTCATCCAGGCATGGTTCAACCAGTGCTATGACTTTAGGCTCAACTTGTATTGTCATGGTATCCTCCTTCTTGTATTTATTCCCTTGTATTTACTCCCATGTTATCTCAATTGATGTTGCTGGGTGCTCTGCAACATAGTGAGCTTCTAACTCAGCATACGTGTTGAAGCAGGTTGGCGTACCTAAACGTGCGTGTATCGCACAACAGTACGCGGGTGCTGGTGGTGCAGCCTGCGCCACCAAAGGCAGCACGATAGCTGCCATTACCGCTATCATCATTACTGCCATCATGGGTTTCATCATGTCTTGCATTGGGTCTTGTTCTGCCATGTTATGCCTCCTTACCAGCTGTTTTCATTACCATACCCATCATTCCAACCATCATAACCATTGGAATAATGGCAGTTATATCAGTTGATACTCCACCGGAAATCGCTCGCGCCATCAGGTTACCAAGAGGTACTCCATACCCGTAAGCGTTATCTTTGCCTACGTATGCACCTTCCGGCTTAACACATATACCCACAAGTTTGTTGTCTATGAGGTCAGCAAGCGATATTTGGACTTCAAGGTCTCCTTCAAAACCAGGAAATGGACCGCCGACGAGCTCTGGTGGCTCCCTAACTATGGTTGATAATCCACCGTATGCTGCTGTACCCTCAAGGTATAGAACAGCTATCCCTGCGCAGAATGGAGCTGGAAAACTAGTACCAGACTTACCTACCACTGCGGTATCACTCACGGAGCTTGCCATCTCAATGTTCTCACCAAAGAACACTATATCAGGTTTGATGAATCCTTCAGCCGTTGGTCCTCTCGAGCTGAAACTGCTCACCTTTAAAGTTTCTGGATTCACAGAACCAACGCACAATACATATCTTTCAACTGCTGGAGTGACAATAGTCAAGGACTCGGGACCCTCGTTTCCAGCCGCTGCAATAACCCATATCCTGTTCTCTAATGCCGCCCTGCACGCAATTCTAAGAGGGTCATTTACGTTTCCGGGGTCTAAGGCACCAACACTCAGGTTTATAACCACTGGTGCTATCTCGGGGTTTGTGTCCCATAGGTCTATACAATCTTCGATTGCTTCAATGACTTCTTCTGTAGTTCCCTGTCCTTCATTGTCTAATGCTTTGAGGTTGAGTATATTGCATTGAGGAGCCACAGCTAACAGTATGGATGCAATGCCGGTTCCATGGTCGAACTTATCCATCATTGGGTCATTGGTGTAGTTCTTGGAGTACGCAACCCTACCATTGATTTGTCCATGTGACTCTCTAATACCAGTGTCAATAATCGCTACATTCATTCCCAGGCCATATAACGGAGGCCGTGTTATGGCTCGTAGTTCTTCGAACCCTGCAGCCAAGGAAAGTTCCTGTGGTGTGTATAGCTTGGCGCCTGCTATAGGTGGAGGTACGGTGACCTCAGTCTTGATAGATTGAACCCGCTCAACTGTTCCCCCTTGTGCTCTGAGGGCATCAATCTGTGCCTTGGACAGGTCTGCAAACATTACCTTAGTGTGCTTGAGGGTTTTCACACCGGTAACGCCTGCCGCTGTCACTTTTTCAAGGTCTATTGCTGTTATAGAACATCTGGTCACTTTGACCTCCTTCTAGGTGTAGACTTAATCTCGTCTATGGTCTTATCCATGGACTTTATTTTCTCTCTGAAGGCAGACGTGACTCCGGCGCAGTTTGTCTTCATGTCACCAATCTTCTCACCAAGAGCACTCAAGCCGTAGTTCTCGTCATCAAGCTTTTTGCTGATGCCACCCAGCTCTGTTGTTAGTTCCCCTTTGAACTTTCCCAGCTCACCTGCTTGGCTTTTGCCGTTACGGTAAATGGTGATAATCAAGCCAATTCCTATCACTGCCACTCCAACTAGAGAGATTATCTCAGCTGCCGTCATTGGTTGCCTCCTTTTGCCATTTGTAGTCGAATATGTTTGGCATCATGTTTTCTTTCCTTCCTCTATGTTCGTTATTCGCTGTTCATGGTTATCAAGTGTAGCCCGAATGTCGAGTTCTTCAGGGACCAGCTCTTGAGCAGGCTTCACAAATGTTTGTGTGGTCTTATTCCATGTATCCCCTATTTCTCCGCCAACCATCAGGACACAACCCTCGGGAGGCGTCCATTTAGAACCGTCCTTAATCTCAATGACGTTTATGACTAAGCCTGTTGATTCCTCAACTACTGATTTCTTCATCTTATTTCCTTACCATGCCCAAACTATGACTACGCCTCTTGCCCCATCTCCACCATCTCCGCCAGCAACTGCTTTGGCATTTGAACCTCCAGCTCCGCCACCGCCTGCTGGAATACCACCATTACCACCATTACCACCTCGTCCACCCGAATCACCAGCACCACCCCCACCACCTGAACCTTGGTATGGATATGAGCCAGCAGCGCCATTTGCACCCGCATCACCTGGGTTCGCTCCACCAGCACCCCCTCCTCCAAAACCATGTACGCTACCCTGACCACCATCACCACCTGTATAAAATGAGACGTCGTGATTTCTACCGCCGCTACCGCCTCCAGCACCACCCCAAACGGAGCAGCCACCATCTTTGCCGTCAGTTCCGTAACCACCTGCTGGCATTCCAGCGCCAGCTCCACCACCATGTTCAGCAGAATAACCGTAATTCATTTGTCCCCTAGCACCTAAACCGCCACCAGCAGGATAACCAGCAGGTGCAATCCCTTCAGGTGCACCAGCCGAGCCACCATTAGCACCAGTTATACCACCTATATTATCGAAAGCACGAATCCCCTTTGCTCCACCCTTACCGCCGCTAGCCACTAATAATGTTCCAAAAGAACTATCCCCACCATCATCCCCATTATTACCTAGCTGTTCAGCTACTCCAACACCACCAGAGCCACCAGCTCCTATAGTCACGTCCTCAGTAGCACCTAGGTCTCCTGCCTTAAACAACCTGATAATATGAGAGCCACCACCGCCACCACATCCACCATGAGCATAAGGTGCAGGTGCGCCGTTAGCAGCTGCACCAGAACCACCGCCACCGCCTGCACTAACGACTTCAACTAATACCCATGTGCAAGGAGAAGGCTTAGTCCAGGTGTCTGCCGAAGTATAAACATTTTCAGTTACAGATGGTGCAGCTCCAGATGGTCCTGAAGGACCCGATGGTCCTGTTGCACCGGTTGCACCAGTTCCGCCAGTAGGTCCTGATGGTCCAGAAGGACCGGTAGCACCCGTTGCTCCACCAGCTCCAGCAGGTCCAGACGGTCCGCTAGGTCCTGTTGCTCCAGTAGCACCCCCCGCTCCTCCTGCTCCAGCAGGTCCTGACGGCCCACTAGGTCCTGTTGCACCTGCAGCGCCTGTTGTACCTGCTCCCGTTGGCCCTGATGGTCCTGAAGGTCCAGTCGCGCCTGTTGCTCCACCAGCCCCAGTAGCTCCAGCAGGTCCAGAGGGTCCTGACGGTCCAGTACTTCCTGTTGCTCCAGTTACTCCTGCTCCCGTTGGCCCTGATGGTCCTGAAGGTCCTGCTGCACCTGTGGCACCCGCACCGGTTGGTCCTGACGGTCCACTCGGGCCGGATGGTCCTGTAGCCCCAGTAGTGCCTGCTCCTGTAGGACCACTTGGGCCACTAGGTCCGGTTGCACCTGTTGTCCCTGCTCCTGTTGGTCCTGAAGGTCCGCTTGGGCCGGAGGGGCCAGCTGCGCCCGTAACGCCTGCACCAGTAGGACCTGAAGGTCCCGACGGCCCTGTGGCTCCTGTTGTTCCAGCACCTGTCGGACCTGAAGGTCCCGACGGCCCTGTGGCTCCTGTTGCTCCAGTCACGCCTGCACCAGTAGGACCTGAAGGTCCTGAAGGACCAGTACTACCTGCACTGCCAGTAGCACCTGTTGCCCCAGAAGGTCCTGACGGTCCACTAGGTCCCGACGCTCCTTTCTCTACAAGCAAATCCCAGTAGTTCTCCCAGTTTGCTCCCACTCCAGGTTCATCATTGTCAGTACCGGATGTATGATCTTGAATACAGACATAACCACTTCCGTTGTTTTCTACACAGTCATTGACTGTGTAGCCGGTTGCAGTCGTCCAAGCTCCTTCCCAGGGGTAAGTAGAGCCAGATGGTCCACTAGGTCCAGAGGGTCCTGTAGCTCCCGTAGTTCCCGCTCCAGTAGGTCCTGACGGTCCACTAGGTCCAGAGGGTCCTGCAGCGCCTGTTGCGCCAGTGCTACCTGTTGTGCCTGTAGGTCCCGATGGACCTGAAGGACCAGTACTGCCTGTAGCACCTGTAGCACCTGTTGCGCCTGTCGTGCCGGTAGCACCCGCAGGACCACTTGGTCCAGAAGGTCCAGTTGCCCCCACTGCTCCAACAAATATAGACGTATGTACATGGGATACGTGTGCACCACCGTCATATGTCAATGTTCCTGTTCTGTTTGCCACAGAATCAGTGTAGAAGTAGACCTTCAACACTAACCTATCTGTATCATTAAGCGACTTATCTGTCGCAAGTGCGTAATCAATGAGGTTGAGAGTTGTTGCCAGGTCATTTATCTCGGCTGACGTGAAGCTGAAAAGTTCAGTCTCGGCTCCTCCTGTAGTTCTCTTGTAGACCTTGAACTTGAACCGAGAGTCTCCGCCGGCATTATCAACATGTAGATATATGTATGAATGCCATGCTCCAGGAGGAACTGTTTCAACACCTGGAGAACCAGTAGACGTGATGAAAGTGCCGACAAGCATTTCGCCATCGCCATTATTGCCTGTTTGAGATAAGGTTGCTTCAGCACCGGTTGGGACTGCTCTCCTCCAGCGTTTGTAGCCAGCAATTGATGTAACATCTGCTTCATCGTCAAGCCAGAGGGTTAAGCCTTCTGCTTCTGTCCCACTCGGACCTGTCGACCCTGTTGCGCCGGATGGACCACTTGGGCCAGAAGGCCCTGAGGGTCCAGATGGACCACTGGGTCCTGTAGCGCCAGTACTGCCCGCAGCACCAGTAGCACCTGATGGTCCCGAAGGTCCTGAGGGTCCCGTGGAACCAGTTGACCCCGTTGCGCCAGAAGGCCCAGATGGTCCACTGGGTCCTGTAGGTCCAGACGGTCCTGAAGGTCCACTTGGTCCAGATGGTCCACTGGGTCCTGTAGGTCCAGACGGTCCTGAGGGTCCACTTGGTCCAGATGGTCCACTGGGTCCTGTAGGTCCACTTGGGCCAGAAGGACCACTAGGACCCGATGGTCCCGAAGGCCCTGTAGGTCCAGACGGCCCGCTAGGACCACTAGGCCCTGACGGCCCACTGGGTCCTGTAGCACCTGTGCTGCCTGTAGCCCCTGTAACCCCAGCACCAGTTGACCCGGTAGGGCCAGTAGGTCCACTTGGTCCACTAGGTCCAGCTATCTCATATGGTACTGTTCCCGTAAAAGGTACGGTCATACATCTCCTGTATTATGAAGGCCATTGGCCTAATATGTTCTTTATTTCATCGGCTTTGGTCTTAACGGTATCCATCAGTGATTTGATAGAGTCGACTCCACTATCAGGCAGAGTTCTGTAGTCCTTCACAAGGGACACCACCATGTAGTCCATAGTGGCCATACAGGTCTTGATTTCTCCCTCATGGTTACGTACCTGCTTGAGGATTTCTTCTTTTGTCATGATGTGTTGTCCTCCTATACTATCGCGGGAACTTGGAAGCTGACGACGCCGTGGCGTGGTATGGTGACTGCTGGCGGTCCTATATCCCCATAGCCATAAAGACTCACTGCCTTATCAGCAATGTAAGTATATTCAGTCTCATCATTAGGGTCTATGAACTCACCAAAGACAGCGAAGTAACCATCTCCACTGAGACTCCGTTCCAATGTCCCAGTCTCCATATAAAAACCGATATAATCGCTTGCTTCTACTGTTAAGGCAATAGGAGCTGACTCTGAATCCTCTGTAATGGTTCGCAATGCACCAGCCTCTACAGCCCCTATAAGCACACTATCTCGGCATTTAAGCGTGAAGCCACTTGTGAGATAAAAAGTCCCAACTCTAAGGTCAGTTATATTTGTCGCGGCGAAGACTTGTATGGTATGAAGTGTGCCACTAGCGTTAGCAGGATTATTTCTGTCAATTGTAGTAAAATGAGTACCTATAGTAGCTTCTCGGTCTATAGGGTCTGCTCCAACATCAATTTCTGATACAGGTGGCTCCCAAGCAGTATCAAATTCTACCTGATTGCCATAGCCATAGCCTATTGAGTTGTAGGCATAGCCCTTAGCGTAATAGTGAGTGCTAGACAAAAGCCCAGTCATTGGTCTTTCAAAAGCACCTACGCCAAACGAGTCTGTTTCTTCAGATTTATCATTGGCTACAGTAGGATTCGGAGAGGTGCTCCAGCAAATACCCCGTTTTGAGCAGTCTTCTCCACCAGTATTGGCGATAGTGACATTACCTGTGGCTGTGGTTGGTAATATATCATCTACTGCTTGGGTGGTAATCGTAGGAGCTACTGCTGCCCCATAGCCCATAAGACTTACTGCCTGACCAGATTCGAAGGTATATTCAGCCTCATCATCAGGATTTGTGTAGTCGCCAGATAGCCACCACACTCCGTCAAATCCTGCCAGGTTACTGTCTATGCTGCCACCAGTAAGATAGTTCCCGATAAAATCACCCACTACTATCTCAAGGGAAAGCCCGGTGATTTCCCGGAAACCCGCACTCAAATTACCTATATAAACACTATCTCGGCACTTGAGCGTATTGCCGTTTGTGGTGTAGAAAGTCCCGATAGTAAGCCCCTGCACACCGTTACGAGTATAGAGTTGCACACTATCGAGTATGCCACTACCCTTAGCAGGATTGTTTTTATCAATATTAGTATTACCAGTTAGGAGCTGATTAGCACGAGGTATAGGGTCTGCACCAACATAAATTACGTCAATGCTGACCTTAATCTCCACCTTGGAGGCATACATTATGTTGCCTTTGGAAACTGCAACATTATCGATTATGCAGTCAAGGTCTTGGATATGAGACCAGAGAGACCAATCAGGGTGGTTAGTGTCATTAGTAATGTCTACATAGGCACTCCAACCCCCGGGGTCTACTACTGGAACCGTCTCGTGTATATCCCCATCCCCACCAGTAAAAACAGGAGTTATATCTAGTCGGTCATTTCCATCACCATAGGCAAAAGCACGAATTTGAACCCTCGTGATTGTTCCTAAATCGGTGCCAGGGCAGGTATTGCCAGTTAATAACTGTTCAGTCTTTTTAGCCTCTGAGGCAGCAAAGGTTCCAGCATCCCCATCAACTAAGTTGTTAGGGTTAACCCAGACAGGGGTAACATAGGCATTAAAGTAATAAGTAACATCAGGCATCTATCATCACCTCAAAGCTGAAGCCACATTCGGGTAGTAGAGGGACACTGGCATCTTCAACGAATGGATAGCCAGGACAGTTGTCGTTGAACCACTCAATCTGGGCAGGTGTTATCCTCTTGCCATTTCTATCCTTGACCAGCTCAATGGGCTTACCACTTCTGCTAAATATCAGGCAGTGTCCATACTTCTGGTCGTTGAGTTTATCCACATAGAACTTGCATCCATCCTCGTGAAGGTCAATGCAGGGGTTCTCCACCATAAGACCGCCCGCACGGAGGCAACACTTGCCACAGTGGCTACAACTGCCTATTCTCATATGTGCCATTCTACGTCCTCGTAAACGTTATCATTATTCCAAGAAGCAACAAATCTGTTGCAAGATTATCAGCTGATATATCTCTCATTGCCATAAACTGTACTAACTGCCCAGCGGCAGGCGAGCCATTCAGGGTTATCGCTGACGACGCCGCACTTATATGAACATCTCCAGCAGAGAGAGCTACATCTGTACATGCCTGAGCTCCTGTCCTAATGTCTCGGGCCAATCCATCACTATCACCATAAGACCTTCCTGAAACTTCAATCTCAACTGTCTCAGCGGGTGAACCTCCTGCGCCGTAACTCCAGTAAATAATCGCTGTAACAGTCCCGCCATCCCAATCCGACGGCATTGCAATCGTCCATTCAGCAAACTCATCAGTGTCCTTATCAAATGGTAACGCATAAAGGCTGACCTTGTTGCCATTATCGCTGTACTCTGCCTTAGCAGCATCACCACACCCACCAGTTGTTGACGGCCAACCACCAGCAGCAGTAAGAAAGAGTTGACCAGTTGGAGCCGCTCCAGATGGGCCGGTTGCCCCAGTTGTTCCTGCTCCGGATGGTCCGCTAGGCCCAGAAGGCCCAGAAGGCCCGGCGCCTGTTGCTCCTGTTGTACCCGCTCCTGTTGGCCCAGATGGTCCTGTAGGACCCGTAGCACCAGTAGTACCAGCGCCAGTAGGTCCACTGGGACCAGACGGACCACTTGGCCCTGATAGTCCAGACGGACCAGTTGTGCCTGTAGCTCCACCCCCACCTGCAGCGCCTGAAGGTCCGGACGGACCACTTGGGCCGCTTGGACCTGCAGCTCCTGTTGTTCCAGCTCCAGTTGGTCCAGATGGTCCACTAGGTCCTGATGGCCCCGAAGGACCACTTGGGCCAGACGGTCCACTCGGTCCTGTCGCACCTGTTGCTCCAGTTCCACCTCCAGCTCCTGATGGACCAGACGGCCCTGAAGGACCTGTGGCTCCAGTAGTTCCCGCTCCTGTTGGTCCTGATGGTCCAGAAGGACCAGTAGCTCCCGTAACACCTGCACCAGTAGGCCCCGAGGGACCAGAAGGTCCAGTCGCTCCTGTTGCACCTGAAGGTCCAGAGGGTCCAGACGGCCCTGAAGGACCCGTAGCACCAGTAGCTCCAGCTCCTGTGGGTCCTGATGGACCGCTTGGACTAGTTGCACCAGTAGTTCCAGCTCCTGTGGGACCACTAGGACCACTAGGTCCTGTAGCACCAGTGGCTCCGCTCGGGCCTGAAGGACCTGACGGCCCACTAGGACCTGTAGCACCAGCCCCAGTCGGTCCAGAGGGGCCTGAGGGCCCGGTTGCACCAGTAGTTCCAGCTCCCGTTGGACCTGACGGTCCTGAAGGACCCGAGGGGCCACTGGGTCCACTTGGTCCAGCGGCGCCAGTTGCACCCGCAGAACCAGATGGTCCACTAGGTCCTGAGGGACCCGATGGCCCAGAAGGCCCTGCTGCACCCGTTGTACCAGCTCCCGTTGGACCACTTGGACCACTCGGTCCGGATGGTCCAGTTGCACCGGTGGCTCCTGAACCTCCAACGCTTCCAGACGGCCCTGATGGGCCAGAAGGACCGCTTGGACCAGATGGACCAGTTGCGCCTGTAGCACCTGCTGTTCCCGAAGGTCCTGATGGTCCAGATGGTCCTGCTCCTGTAGGTCCACTGGGACCTGAAGGACCACTTGGTCCTGAGGGACCTGTTGCTCCTGCACCTGTAGCTCCACTCGGTCCTGAAGGGCCGCTAGAACCCGCTGCACCGCTAGACCCAGCCGAACCTGAGGGGCCTGAAGGACCAGCAGCGCCAGAAGACCCCCCGCTTCCTGTCGGACCTGAAGGTCCACTAGGTCCTGTAACACTTGCGCCTGAAGGTCCACTGGGACCAGATGAGCCAGTATTCCCAGCCGATCCCGAAGGTCCCGACGGGCCTGATGGACCGCTGGGTCCAGTTGCGCCTGCACCTGATGGTCCTGAAGGTCCTGATGGTCCAGGAGGTCCAGTGGCTCCAGAGTGGGCAGCACTTCCTGGACTGCCAGTGGGGCCCGTAGCACCGGTAGGTCCACTAGGTCCGGAAGCACCACGCGGTCCTCGTTTTCCTGCTGTGGTAGTTGAGCCAAAATGCGGTGTAACCACAATATATTCAACTACTCCTTACCTTTACCTTTATTATACTCTAAAATGTGTTGGAAACGGCCCTACAACCTGTGCCTCCGCACCCGGATGAACTGCTACTGCGCAAGCTATCCATTCGTCGGAGTTAGATATGGTGAAAGTGCTGGGATTTTCTGATACAGCATTTAAGTTTCTGGTAGCTACACTGATAGTACAAGCTCCAAGTGCGCCTGATGCGTAAGTCTCTCCATCAACATAATTTGTTGGATAAGCTGTCGCTAACCATTCACGGTCATTTGCTGAAACAGCAACCCACAGGTAGTCCTTGGCACCTCCAGTAGGGGTTAATTCATCAGGGTCAGGATTAGTACTAGTGCCAGTAACTCCCGTAGAAGCTTCAGGTGCTTGAATATCAGGGTCAATCATTCCTGTTATCTTGTAAGAGATATGAGAAGAATGCCTACTCCTATCTGATGTGACCGTAATGGTTGCTCCCTCGCCACCATCTGCCTTGCGATAAGCCACTGACAGATGAAGTACATATTGCCAATCGTTGACAAAAAATTCGGTCCAGCCCTCAGGCCAAGTCAAATCGGTGTCACTATCATTAGCGAAAAAGACAATAAGCAAGTCCCCTGCTTCTATGCCAGCCGGTAAATCTATTGTATGACTAGTACCATTACCTACTGAATGGTTAGTTGCGGCCACAACTGGAAAACTCATCTACTTTATTACCCCTCTCTCACTTTCATCAGTATCTCCTCAACCAGTTCAAGTTATCACGGTCAGGATGCTCAGCATACCATCCTTTGCCACCAACATACAGGTCATGTATCTTCGTGAAGTATTCTTGATATGCTAGCCCAATTCTTTCCATAGAGAAGTTCTTCACGGCATATTCTCTACAATATGCAGGGTCAATCTTATCAATGTTGTTAGCTGCCCAAATGAAGTCATCCATGGTCCTGCATCTGTAACCAACTTCACCTTGGGGTACAATCTCGGGAAACGAGCCCCAATCAGTTGTAATCACAGGTGTGCCTGAAAGCAAAGCCTCTGGAATTATTAACCCAAACGGCTCCATGTATTGAGATGGTACTATTACTGCCTTGGCCTTACACTTCACCTTATCAAGTTCTTTAGCATTAAGGGTGCCAAGGTATTCAATATTTGGTTTCATCTGGTTATTCTCATCAAGTATGCCTACGCTTCGTAGACTCCAGTTGTACTTCTCTTCAGGTGAAGGATAGATGGGCTGACCACATATTACTAACTTCACACCCAGTCTCTGGCACATGTCAACAGCCACGTTAATGCCTTTTCGTTGTATCAACCTGCCAGCATAGAGGAAGTAATCGTCCTTCTTACTCTCAAATGTGTGGTCTGCTGGGTCAAAAAAGTGCTGTATGACTACATCAGACCAGTTACCAGTGACAAAGTTTTCCTTTGGTACTCCCGGCGCCTTGCGCCCTTCTTTCAACCCGAATGTTATACCGGATAAATGGTGCATCCAAGCATAGCTTGGGAATACCTTATGCTTGGCGAAGCACCCAATGTAACCAACATAGGGCTCTACGGTTGCAATTCCACCCCCAGCAACGTCAGATATTTCCCTGAGCCAGTTGCCGTTACTGATGAGCAATATGTCACCAGGTTCTTTCCGGCGTTTCAGTTCTTCTATGGCGTTCCCTCTGAACGTAGTATAGGCCAAGTCCTGTCCGTTATGTATCCAGAGCTGCGTCCATGGACTCCAATCCCCATAAGCTTGCTTCTGTACTTTCTTAGTGAGCACGTCAATATGTTCAGCGCAGGCAACTTCCGCTCCTTCTGTACCATAATGGAAGACTTCGTGACCCATATCGTGCATCATCTGTGAGAACCTGTAGGTAAGCTGAGTGAATGCACAAGGACCCCAATTCTTCACAGTGCTTGAATGTGGGAGGCTCATGAGATGGAAACGGAAGTGCTCAGTCTTGAGTGTTGTAGCTGGTTTCTTCATTATTACCCTAAGGAGCTGACATTTTAGGCGGCCAAACGGTCTCTTGTAATAGTTGGTGTTGGGTAACACTTCGGCCTGGTACTTGGAGGACAATTCACTCACGATAAAATATGAGCCAAGGAAAGGCATTTCGTCGTCATAGTCATCGAAGTAGACGACGGTATTATTATCTACAAGCCTCGAGGAATACTCCCAGTCATTCCTGGTGGTTTCAATCGAGTGTCCCCCGTCTATGTAGATTAGGTCCATGATTGGTAAAGACTTAATTGCTCGCTTAAGTGTCCAGCGTGAGTTGCCCTTGAAAAGGGTTACCTTTGCCGTAGTGTGTTTCTTAATATGCGCCTTTACTTCATCTACCTTAACAATCAGGGGATTCTGGAATTCCTCCATAACAAGCGACTCAGTTTTTCCCTCGAACAGGTCAAAGCCCCAGTAGTGTATTTCCTCTTCAGGTACCTTCTGTGCTGCAGCCTTTATCATCGCTACAGCGTTATTGCCATTGTTTACACCAATCTCTAGTATATTACGGCAGGGCTTATGACGCAATGTGTTGAAGAGAGGCCAGTACTGGTTTCTGTAGTGAGGAACCCACTTGCTGAGGTCCCAAAAGGGCACAATATCTTTCTTGTATATGAAGTGCTGTAGGGCTGTGGTAACCTCCTTCACGTTTACGTCGAGAGCCAACCCGAACTCTTTCCCTATCCAGTCTCTGAGGTCCTCGCTTTCATCCTCGAGAATGAGTGCTGACTTCCCTTGCAGGAGAATATCACGCATTCCTTCAAGGGCATCCTTTTCTCCGCCCTCAACGTCCACCTTGATGAAATCAGGCACTGTGCCTTCTGGTAACGCATCAGCGAGTCTTGTCGCATCGACGAATGACCAGCTACTTTCTCTTTTAGCCGGATTCCTAGCAAGCCAGGCCTCATCTCTGTCTTCGACCTTCGTTAAGCCTTGACGTCCGATATCGCCGTCATTGCCATATCCAAAGAGCTTCACCTTACCTGTCTGTGAGCTGATAGCCTTCTGGATTGGAATGACGTTGGTGCACTTATTGAGCTCGATGTTCTTTACAAGGAGTCTGTATGCTTCTTTTCCAGGCTCAAAAGCGTACACCTTACCATCAGGTCCTACCAGTCGAGAAGCCATGAGGGCAAAATACCCCACGTTGGCTCCCACATCTACGAAGGTCTGGTTTCTCCTCAGGTTCTCATTGATGTACTTAGTTAGCGCTGGCTCCCACAGGCGAGTCTTTACAATCCAGGGAGTGATTATAGGCTCGCTTTGGGACAAATACATAGAGTGACCATTGACGCCTTCGACGAGTATTTCTTTCACCACAGGTTTAGTCACTGAAACACCATTACCATAAGTAAAGATAGGACGCGATCCTGGGCACATCGACCACATCTCTGTAGCTTCGAGGTTCAGCGACACCTCTACTCTTTTAACAGACTGGGGGTCTTGGAAGTTGAATTGAGGGAATCCGGGAACATTCCATTCCTTTTCACCTTTTTCTTGTGGTGTTTCTACGAGTATTCTTTGGGTCTTGTCCCGGAATGCTTCCATCTTCTTCAAGCCTTCTTCAACACCTATGACTTTCATGTCATTATGGATAACACACAGGAAAAGGACTGTGTCGTAAGGACCGTTTTGCTCAATGAACGCCTTCCAATCGTCTACCTGACGGTAGTCAACGTTCGTGTTGTCCAGCACAGACAAGTATCTGGCTGAGTTGATGAAGCCTGCTCTCATGTCAATTGCCGTTACGTCATACCCCATCTTTGCCAGCTCGCGGGAAAAGTAACCCTCAGCGCATCCTATGTCAAGAATTCTCTTGCCTACGATAGAGTTGGCGATATGTTTTAGTCTTTGGGGACAGTCGTTCCTGGCTAACTTCCAGTTCTTAACACGCTCATCGGTTATAGGTTGATAGAGCCACTCACCGAAAGGATGTTCCGCTGCTAGCACTTCAGCCAACGGGAAATCCTTACCTACTGAATTATCAATGCCAGTCCATTGTGTTTCACAGCTCACTGTCGCCTTAATGCCCAAGTGGTTCATTATGGACAGGCGATGATACCCATCATACAAGTGGACACGACCTTCATCATCAAAGTACACCAGCATGGTTGAACCTGTATAACCGTCCTTCTTGAAGCTTTCGTACAGGCTGATAAAGGCATCTTGACGCTTGAGCAACCCTGACTGCAGCTCTTGTCCCTTGAGTTTATAGCAGTCCTTGTGCCACTTGTTGAGCTGCGTTTTGATTAACGGCGAATTCGACAAGTTTCCACCCTTGTCATACAATGCTAGCGTGCTAGCGAGAATTTTCTCGTGCCCTGGGTCTGCCATCCCATACGGCACTTGGAGTTGGTTACTGCTGATGTTGTATTTCATTCCTTTGATACTTCCCTCATCATGATACCCATCATTCCTACCATAACAACAAGGGACAATAGGCTGCCTATTTGTTCTACTTGCGTTGTCGGAAACTCTATCGTGTATGACACCCATTCGGCATGTCGAGCGTCAGCTAGTATCGTTTCAGAGTCTCCAACTACCACAGTATGCTCATACTCAGCATCATACAGGTTCAGCACCAAAGTGTCAGCATCTACTGCTACAGCCAACTCCCACAGAATTATCTCTGAGGGCCTTGTTGCGCCAGGGCCATCCTCTAAAGTGACAGTCACTTCAGGAAGTTCTGCTACCACTGAACCAGACTTCAGTAACTGACCAGAAGCCTTGAACCAATCAATGTTGGAGCCCACTTCAGGCACCGGAGCCGGTGCCCACTTGACAGTGATGGTTGATACCTGCACGGTTTTTCTCCTAGTAAACTCCTGTTGCCCTTACCTTAGCCGTTAACCCAGTGGAACAAATATAGAACATGATGCTTATCCTCTCTTCAGCGGCAGTGCGTGTAATTGTCCTGGTTTCACCGGGATACATCAAGAACCTATCATCCGGGTAGTTTATTCCTATCTCGACGGGACTCGGACCATCATTGATAATGAACACAGACACCCAAGGCTTGAAGGGGTAGTCATAGACGAGATTTACCCACTGGAGACGACTAGTGACATCAAGGAACCTGGGGTCCTCTTGGCCTTCAAATGATTGAGCTGACAACTGTTGAGCCTGTACTGAGGACTGTGACTGTTGAATCATAGATGGAATAATCATGGACATCATGACCATCATCATGACCATTGTCATTATCATGTTCATGTCTGAGTCGTTAAAGAGTTCGTCAGACCCGTCTCGCTTAACTACGTCAGCCATCGTATACCCTCCTAGGACTACTTTAGTTCTGGGCTATGCTAGTCTATGGACTGTACTGCGCCAGCCATCATTTTCATCATCATGACCACTATCATCATGGTAATCATGAGATTCATAATCTCGCCTAGGTCTATAGCTGTGCCACCACTCTGGTTTATCACCGCATAAACGTAAAAAGTCTCTCCACTTGAACATCCTGTACCTATAAGTTCCAGAGGGTTATTATCACCTAAGGTATTATGGTTCTCATCAACCCAGCGACTGAACACCCAGCCACTTGGTGGAATGCAGGTAATTTCTATTGAACTGTATACATAAATGTCAGTGACTAGTACAGGAGTGTTCAAAGCATCAGTAATATAGTCCCTTATTCGTCCATTACTCCCCTCAACAACCCTAAAACCACAAGGCTTCGGAGAGTAATTCACTGGCTCTACAGCACCAAGATACATATCGGCCTCGCCAGCCTGCTGTGCTATCACTCTTGTCGTCATACCAACTTCCTCCTACACGTTACTCACTGCGCCAGCCATCATTTTCATCATCATAACCACTATCATCATGGTAATCATGAGACCCATGATCTCGTTCATGTCGATGCCGCCAGCTATCACATCAGTTGTGGACTGTAGGGTGATGACCACGTAGTCTATCTCGTCATCAGTGTCAGGGTTCGGCAGTTGTGCTGCGGTGCCTGTTCCTGCTCCAACACCTGTCGCCGTGAACGTTAACCCAACGGTATTGGCTGTCGCGCCTATCAGGGTGAAGTCAGTTGTTCCAATAGACATGATCTCGTACGTGGTACCGACAGTGAATGCTCCTGCGACCACATTTGAAGCCCTCTGCTTCAAGTACACGTACAGGTAGCAGTTTGTGTTGAGAAGAGTCAGCGACATTGCGACGTCTTCTTCCACACCAGCTGCCGCCCGGGTTCGCGTTGTACGTTGGACCGTGCTGCCAACGTAGTTGCCGCCGGCCACTGCCTGGTGCAGGTACTCTCGGGAGCCGGGAATGAAGGTTAACTCACTCGTGTACTGCTCCACCAGTAGGTAGAAGTTCCCAGCGCTTGGTGATGTGACTACAAGTGCCCCTGTGAGCAGGTCACCTACAGCTTTCACCTGCGGACTGGTAATGGTAGTTGAAAGGTAATCTCCCATGATATCCTCCTTAGATATTTACTACCTCCGAGTAGTGTCTTAAGTTACTAATACTAATGTATTAGACTGCGCTGTAATTGCAAATGCGCTGTATTTTAGTGCACGCTGCAAGTGTTTTACCAGTTAACTTTGGCTTAACCAAACAGTCCTTTGCCGCCACCTTTCACGGCGCCATAAACTTTTCCTGCACCTTCGGCTACTTGTATGGTAATTCCCATTGGGTCTTGCATAACTTGCATCATCATGCTCATCATCATTACCATTATGAGCATTGGTATCATTCCGCCAATGTCGCCAAGGCCGAAGCTAGTATCTTCAATTACCTCTGTGAATAAAGCAATCGACCTTGTATCCAGCACGTTGACAGAATCCTCTGCAAGGAGTTCAACTACTAGTGACCAATCGCCAACTTGGTCGATGCCGATGACGGCTATTCCTGGTTCTATGAACTCATGCAGCTGGTCAGACCCTGTATATGGCCATGCCTCAAATTCGGTTCTGTCAATCGTTGAGCCGTCGGGCTTTGTGATGATGTAATGAATACCCATCTTCAGTGATTCACTATAGGTATTCTTAGCAACCATCTTTATCTTGAACTCTTGACCTTGTTTCACTCCGGTCACTGGGGGAGTTACTTCAGTTAATGAAGTGCCCATAAGGCTTCCAGCCCCTACAAGCACGCTCAGACTCTCAATAGTGCCTGAATAGTCCTCAACGACGCCTGTTTCCCTGAAGTGTGCTTTCACTGCACGAAACTCAGTCATCTCTTCCACATATTCAGGATTGTTTTCTGAAGTACCACCCACGATTTCATCAGACCAATGGTCAAACACATATCCTGCGTTAGGAACTGCAGTTACCTGTACAATAGTTCCTCGGGGAAACGTTCCTGTGTCATTGTTATTCCAGATGGTTTTTCCTTCTTCTGAAGCTGGATCTGTGGTGACATAACCTGTTCCTACAGGTGTAATGTCTACCTCAAGAGCCTCAACAGGCACTTCGTCTATCTCTCTGAAGTGTGCTTTCACTGAGCGACGTTCAGTCATTGGTTTAACCATTGCTGGATTATCATAACTCACACCACCCTCAATCTCGTCAGACCAATGGTCAAACACGTAACCACTACTGGGGTGTGCAGTTACTTGGACAGTTGTGTCAGGTAGGAAGTTACCTACAGAACCAGCATACCATGTGGACCTTCCTTCTTCACTTGCTGGGTCTGTTGTAACGTACCCAGACCCACCAGGAGTAATATCAACCTCGAGAGTTTCAAGCTCAGGAAGAACTCCACCAGTCAGTAGAGTTGTCCTGGTTTGGTGGTCCTCAATATGCCAAGCACCATCAGTACCCCAATACCTACTCCATGCAGTTATCACTGCGTTTCCGTTGGGCATTACGAAGGTGCCTATGTAGTAATACTCAACGCCTGCTGGATGAATAGCATACTCTGGAGAAAAGGTCACGGGAATAGTACCATTCACCGTCGATAATGGCGAAATATAAATGGACTCAGAATATTGGTTCTTTATATAGACCTGAATGGTGACGAGCTGTCCGGCTACCGCTTCAGGAGGATGTTCTATCTTGATGAGGTCCGTATACATCTTAAGTTCTCCTTCACTTTACAACAAATAAGGGCAAGACTGTTCGACTTTCACCTTACAGTCAAGCCCTTACTTGCACAGCCCGAGAGTTGGAGGTACTAATGCGTTATTACGCCATACCTACTCATTCTGTTCATCTCACAGTTCATATTTTCGCCGGCAAATAAGAGCTGCCGTGCGAGTTTATGGGTCTATCATCAGCATGAGGAACGGACAACCCTGGCTACCGGCTACATCACCGCTGGCAAGGGTATACCCGATAATCTGCTGAATACCACCGTCCGTGGCGAAGACTGAGAGTGCACCGTCGCCACCGCAGTATACGGCCAGGTTATTGATTGCGCCACCGGGTCCACCAGCACCACCAATGCCGATAGCGGCACACGGCCCCCAGGTCTGGAGCCAGGTGTATTCTCCCGTGACAGCGCTAATAGTCGGAATACCAACTGTCGCCTGGAAGAGATTGAGCGCAACAGTTTCCGTGCCGAGTGTAACGTTGGCGTACTGACTGGCTATGCCCTCTTGCTGGTTCGCCAAGGCAACCGCGACCGGTGTAGGGGCATCCAGCGTTAGCTGAATAGTACCGGCACCGGCAGCCTTCACCGGGTTCCTAAGAATACCTCTGGTGAAGGTCATGGTGGCTGTCCTGATTAGTATGGTACCACCCCGCAGGTAATCCACCGGAAACGAACCATCTTGTGCAGGCCCGTCGGCAGCACCTACGGCAACTGTGATAACCGAAACGCCAGCAACGGAAACTCCAGCAGCGGGAATGGCGCCGAAGCCGAGGTCCTGTTGGTTCCTGGTCTTACAACCGAAACCAGCAGTTATCCCGGTTGCGCATGTGCCAACGAGAGCGTAATGGAAGACTTTGCTGCCTAACTGAAGGCGAGCGCCGATTTCATACCTTTGCGTGGTAGACACCTCATGAATGCCCTGTAGTCCCGCACCAGGCAAACGCGCACCAATGACGTTGTTGTATACCTGTTCCATCTCAGCGCGTGTATACTTTCTCATGATATGATTTCCTCCTTGTTATTTTTTCCATTCCTGAGCTTTCACTCAGGCTTTCCAGGAGCTGCCCAGTTGAAGTTGGGCAGCTCCTAGGTATCCATCGTAACAAGTGGCTACGATTGCTATGCTACGAGTACCTTACCCATAGCCCCAAATATGCCCAACGTGCAGGCAGTAGCAACAGCCACCGGGGCAGTATCTGTCAGCACGGTGAACGTGATGACGGTTCCGGCAGGCAGCCTGAGTAGAGGAACCTTGTTGCTAATTATCCAGGCGTTGGATACTGGACCGAATTCGTCCAGCTGGTTTTGGGCACCAGCACCGGGACCTATGTGGGTGGTAATGGGGTTGCCGGCGTCAAGAAAGTTGGCAAGGGCATGGGCTGGAGCATGGAACGGCTGACCAAAGCCAAGCGCTCCAACTCTGTCAGTCCAGAGGCTGCAGTACCAGTTCATGGTGAAACCGGCAGCTGCATCACCCGGGCAGTTCATTGACACCGCGTTGACGTACCACAGTTCGCCGGTAGGCACCGTGAGGGACCCTGTTGCCAGGGTACCAGCAACGATGGTAGCGATATGGGTCACTGTCACAAGGTCATAACCAGCTTCCCGGCCGCTAAGAATACCCTCCATGTACTGCTGTTCCGCCTGGACTAGTGGCTGGTTATTTGCCTTGTCCAGGTCCCAGAACGCTGCAATACCCTTATAGTTGCCTATCGGGATAACACCGGCTTGGGTGGCATTGGGGATAACCTGATTCGGGGTCAGGCTTGATAACGTTGTTAAAGGTTTAATGCTCATGTCGACTAATCTCCTTGTTCCCATCTCATATTATTCCTTCTCTTTTCCGAGCCTCCTCGGTTTGTTATTTTTGGGGATGAAGACTATAGACCAGGCGTTGCGAGCTAATCGAGGGAGCTCATAGCACCGGTCATCATCTTCATCATCATGACCACGATCATCATCGTAATCATCAGGGACATGAGAGAATTCATGTCAAGTCCGGTTTGCAAAGATGTGGTCATCGGTTAACTACCTCCATGAATTATTTCTCTCTGCGTTCTTAGAGACTACCCATGGCGCCGGTCATCATCTTCATCATCATGACGACGATCATCATGGTGATCATGAGACCCATGATCTCATTCATATCAATGCCGGTTTGTAAAGCTGTGGTCATCGACCTATTCCTCCATGTAGTTATTTTCTTCCGCGGTTTTGAGGATTACCCGAGGGAGCCCATAGCACCGGTCATCATCTTCATCATCATGACGACGATCATCATGGTAATCATGAGACCCATTATTTCGTTCATGTTGATACCGGTTCCCGTGTCCTGGGCGGGGAGAACAGTCGACTGCATAGGCAGCGCGGACGCCTGCTGCGAGCCGATGGACGGGAATACTTTCGTTTGAAGTGGCCTAATCATGTTCGTGGTTTCCTCCAATTAGTATTTTTACTTCCGCCGCTTATTGCCGCTTATAAGCTAGGGAGTTTGCAAGCGATGCGCTATATCCCGAAGGCGTTCTTCAGGTTCCGTTCCCACTTATCGGCAACGGCTGGGGTTACTTTGGCCTTGTAGTTGGCCACGGGGATGGAACCGCTCACGTCAGTCCCCAGGAATTGGGACATAGCGGCTGTGTAATTGGCCGGCATTACACGGAGCCTGTTCTGGAGCTTCCGTTTGCTTTCTGCAATACCCATAGTGTGTTTGGTTACCTCCGTAATGAAATTTATTTCCGGAACCCAGGAGTTGCTTGCGGCTGCAGCGTTTCCCATTTCCACGAGTACATTATAACATATAGTAGGTAAACCGTAAATGCTAAACTGTCAAAGTTGTGAGGCCGACATGGCAAGAGGCTACGGCAGCCTGTCGGCCGTAGCCCCATGAAAAAAGTCCAAAGAATTTTCGCTTAGGTTGCTCAGTTACTTAAGGGGTCCGCAAAGCCCCCTCAACTCGGGACTTCAAGAACAAATACCTATCCATGAGTAATTCCCTGTCCTGTCTATCCATAGCCTCAGCAAACCTGTGACACCGTGTACACAACCATAAACCCAGGCTTGGATTCTCGTCGTCCCAGTGATGGTAGTCTAACCGATTGCTCCATTCTTTGCACAGCTCACACCATTCAGGTCGCCACCGTTTGCGAACCTGCACAACCACGCGCTTGCCGTCTCTATGCAGCGTTAACTTGTTCTTTCTCGCATAGGCTCTGTGATAACTAGTGTTGTAGTCTGGGTGTTCGGCATGCCATTTCTTTCGGCTGGCCCTTTTCTCTTCGGCCAGTTGTTCAGAGTGAGTCCGCTTGTACAGATGCACGAACTCCTTCACGGCTTTGCTGGATTTGATACCTTTGATCATCGAGTGAGCTTCTTTGAAAGTTTATTCGGTGTTAGTGTTCAGAAGGGCGGGATGCCACTTGCCCGATTACGGCTGAGGCACCACACGGGAGGGGGAGATTACAGAGTGAAAAGCCCTACCCCAGTTTCCCCTGGCAGAGCCCGCCTGTGGCTAGAGCGATAGAGGGTATTTACCGTTCTCTCTGATAGCCTTAATCATTTCTACGTAGTTCTCAGGGTTAACGGCACCGTGAATTGAGTTACTGGACGTGCAGATATAACCACCCCCCCTACCTGCCTTTTTAATACAATCTTTAACTGCTTCGCGTACTTCTTCTTTGGTTCCCCAACTGAGTAAGGCCCCGCAGTCAACATTCCCCATCAAACACACTTTGTCCCCATACCTGGCCTTTACTTCTCCAAGATCCATGCCTCCCAAGGGGTCGATCGGGTGTATGCCATCCACACCAGTTCCCACAATCAGGTCAAATATGGGCCAAATGTTCCCACAACAATGCTTTAGGCAAGGCACGCCTCTACTGTGACAATACTCGACGATCTCCTTAAGGCCAGGTATGATAAATCTTTCAGTATGATTCGGCGATACCATAGGCCCGCGAGTAAAAGCCCAGTCGGCGCTCTCAATTATAATATCAACACCAACATCAATTAAGTTCTTAACATACCTCTTGTAGTAATCACTGACAATTTTATTCAGGCGGTCTACTGTATCAGGGTCTCTTATCATATCCATGAAAAAGTCCTCTTGCCCGCGAAGGCTGTCCTTAACTGTACCGAAAGGCCTAACCCCAGCAATGACTGCCCTCTTGCCCTTGAACCTTTTTACCGCCTCTTCTAGCTTTTTGAAGTTCGAGGGAAGGTCAGGGTCTGGGCAAACATAGGTATCAAGGTCCTTCTTTGACTTAATTGCCGGTTCCAAGGGCGCAGGAATGCTCAGTGACACACCTGAGAATCGTTTAATTGCGCCCCATTGGTCACGAACAATCCCCTTAGCCTCATTTATGACTTCATATCGGTCACTCACTTGCTCGTGGTAGCAGACTGCATCTAAATCCATGTATTCACAGAAATCTTCCTGGGACAGATTAGGCTTTATTGCATCTATTACCCTTTGATCGATAACTAATTCAAAAGTAGGTATTGTATCGGGCTCCTGGCGATTGATTACTTTCAGCAACCGCTCAACACCAGTAAGGTCTGACATCTTGATTCCCCTTCAAAGGAAAGGCGGCCAACGCCAACCCTTTTTGACTGTCCATTTTAACTTTTCTGGAACCGGCTTAACTTTCAACCTTTGAATACCCTCTTCATTGATTTCTATCCCAAAACCGGGTTTATTTGAGGGAGAGATTTCACCGTTTATGGGCCTGACACGGTCTACAAAAATTTGTCCCATAGGCTCGAAGAAGTCGTACACGCATTCATGGAAGAGACCATTGGGAACTGCGGCAACAACCGAGACATCAATGTACTCAGTGTGATGAGGACAGATTGGAAGACCATATGCGTCGGCCATAGCGGCAATCTTGATGAATTCCGTTACGCCTCCACATTTCCCAATGTCTGCTTGAATTACTTCGGCAGCTCCTTCCTCCATGAGCTGTTTAAACTCCCACCGAGTATAATGATTCTCCCCCACAGCTATTGGTATGTGTGTCTCACGCGCCAGCTTTGCAAGGCTGCCAATTTCATCAGCAAGAATTGGCTCCTCAAGCCAGTAGATGTCATACTGCTCCAGCTTGTTCGCCATTCTCACTGCAGTCATTAAACTCCAGCCGTTGTTAACGTCCAATGCCAAGTCTATGTTTGGGCCTATCGTGTCTCTTACCAGTTTAACTCGTTCAAGGTCTTCATTAGGGTCTCTCCTCCCTAGTTTAATCTTAATCATCCTAAAGCCGCTGTTCACAAAAGTGGTTACTTCTTCAACAAGCTCTCTATTTGTGAAGTTCAAATCCACACCAGTCACATACGATGGCACTGTGTCCCGATGTCCACCGAGCAATCTGTGTACAGGCTGATTAAGAATCTTTCCTTTCAGGTCCCATATCGCAATGTCTATCGTACTAATCGCGGAGAGCGCTGCTCCTCTTCTGCCGTATTGTAGGCTAGCCCAGTACATCTTTTCCCAAATCCTCTCACTATTGAGAGGATCTTCACCGACAACTACCGCTTTCAACGAATCCTCGACAAGTACCTTAAGTAATGGTCCACCCCACGTGATGCTAATACCACTGACGCCTTCATCCGTGAAGACGTGGCAGAACACGTGGGCCATTGCTGTAGGAAGTATGTTTATAGCATCTTCCATTGGCCTAAATGGAACATAGATAGGGTCGGACAATCTCAAATCTGTAATCTTCATAACTCTTCTTCCAATTATTCCTAGCTATATACTCATATCCCACATGGCCCACTATATCTTGGGCGAGGGAAACGTTGACACAACTCCTTAACCTCTTCCCGAATCTTCTCAAGGACCTCTATACTCTCACAGCTACCGAGTACCTTGCTAACCATCTTGACTACGAGGCGCATTTCCTCTACCTCCATACCACGGCCGGTAGGCTCAGCCGCACCCAGCCGAATACCGCTGGTTACATCGGGTCGCTCAGGGTCATAAGGTACTAGATTCCTGTTGGTAAGAATGCCAGCATTTTCAAGCGCTTCTTCGGCCTTATTTCCTGTAATTCCTTTGTTGCGTAAGTCCACTAAGAACCGGTGATTGTCCGTCCCGCCTGACACTATTCGAAACCCCCTTGCCTGAAGGTCTTTTGCCAGAGCTTGAGTGTTCTTAATAATCTGGTGCTGTAAGGCAGCAAATTCTGGTGTCATCGCTATCTTGAACATCACTGCCTTGGCAGCGATGCTAGTCATCACAACACTAGACTGTACTCCCGGGAAGACTGCCTTATCAAGAGCTTTCGCGAACTCACCTTTACAAAGTATGAAACCTCCTTGGCCACCACTTATGGTTTTACAACAGGAAGAAGACGCAAAGTCAGCATAAGGCACTGGGCTGGGTATAGCCTTGCCAGCAATTAACCCAGAAATGTGCGCCATGTCGACATGCAATATAGCGGATACCTCATCAGCAATTGAGCGAAGCTTTTGCCAGTCCCACAAGCGAGAATAACTACTTGACCCAATAACTATCAGCTTGGGGCGATGTTTTCTGGCCAACTCTCGCACTTCGTCGTAATCGACCAGTTCTGTTTCTCGGTTTAAGCCGAAAGAAACAAAATTGTAATACAGGCCTGATTGACTTAACTTGTGGCCATGGGAGAGGTGCCCCCCTTCACTTAAACTCATCGCTAAAGCAGTGTCACCAGGCTTTAAGACCGCTAGATAAACCGCTAGATTCGCGCTGGTCCCACTGTGGGGCTGAACATTGGCATGTTCTGCCCCAAATAACTGCTTCGCTCTCTCTATCGCTAGGTTCTCCAAGATGTCTCCGACCTTATTTCCAGCATGGAAACGTCTACCGGGATATCCTTCAGCCCCAGTGAGGGCAAAGATACTTCCCATCGCCTGTAGTATGGAGAGTGGCCTTAAGCTACAAGGGGCAATTAATCGTAGTGAGTCCTCTTGTAATCTCATTTCTTGTTCCGCTAGTCTTGCTACCTCTTCATCTACATGAGCTAGACTACTATTCATATAGGTTACATCCATTCCAAGCGTCTCCTTATTCGCATTAGGGAACTTCAGTTATTGTATGTATCCAGCCAGTCGCGGCAGGAAGAGGGAAAGATCTGACCAATATGTGGTAACCAGCATTACTGGCAGAGCGCTAAAAGCTATAAGCATCAGGGCAGGCTTCATCATCTCCTCAATCCCTACCTTGGAGATGCGGCTCGCTAAGTAAAGTATAGGGGCAACGGGAGGGCTATTGGCTCCAATTACCACACTGGTGCCAACGATAGCAGCGAAGTGTATTGGGCTGACTCCTATTTCTATCATCATGGGTAATAGCATTGGAGCTACTACCACGGTGCAAGTAATATCATCCATGACCATGCCTGCCACGATTAGCAGGACATTGGCCATAAGCAATACGACGTATCTGTTATCAGAAATACCAAGAGCAAGGTTAGTGAGCTGTTGAGGAATCTGCTCCGAAGTGAAAATCCGGCCAGCAGTCAGGGAAAATATTACTACCACAATGATTACCCCAGTAGTAGTCGCCGACTCTACAAGGGTTCCAATAAATGACCTTAGTGACAACCCGCGGTACACCAAGAAGCCTAACAGAATGGCATAAGCCACAGCCATAGCGGCTGCCTCAGTGGGGGTAAACACGCCACCATATATTCCGCCCAGGAGAAATATAGGCAAGAACAAGGCAAAGGCGCCATGGCGCATACTGCGACCTACCTTTCTAACCTGTGGCACAAATCCGATTGGTGGCTGCATTCGAATAGTGGGTACTTTGCTGCAAACTATGGTATTGATAATGACGTTGATTATGATGAGGAGAATGCCCGGCCCCACTGTGCTCAGAAAACAGGCTGCCACCGACAGATTGCAAACAAAGGCGAAGAGTATCATAGTTATGCTGGGGGGAATGAGTATTCCCAGCAGACACGATATGCTGAGCAAAGAGGCAGAAAATCCCCTGGGATACCCACGGTCGAACATTCCCGGCAACATCAGGGTGCCGAGGGCGGATAAGGCAGCAGTACAACTCCCAGAGATAGCTCCGAAGACGCCGCAGGTGACCACCATGGTTGCCCCTAATCCTCCTTTAATTCTGCCCGTAATGGATTCTGCACAATCAATCAGGACTTGTGCAGCCCCACCTCTTTGCATCAGATAGCCTAGTAAGATAAACAGAGGGAGAGCCACAAGGATCAGACTATTCAACTGCCAGAATGCAGTGGTCATCATAACCGGTAAATCAATGTTGTAGATTGTGGACAGCACTACCACCATAGCGGCAAATGCGAAAGCAATGGGCACACCGAGTAACATTAAAACTACGGCTACTATGAGTCCAATAACAGCACCCATGAGTTTATCCTAAACCCTTTCCAATACAGGCCTTGTGGCCTATAACAGCTCGGATGTTATCTACCAATTCGTAGAGAAGATACACAGCAATGAGAATACCAGCAACGAAGAAGGTGCATTGAGAGATAGCATAAGGAAGAACCAGCGCCGGCGTCGTCTGGCCTCGTTCTATCGCCCAAGAAAAAAGGTCATAACTCCAGTAAATCATGAAACCCGTCATTATCAAGGAAATGAGAGCACTCAAAGCCTTGGTAACGTCCACCTTCTGCGGGTCCTTGACAAGCAGACGTACGATGTCGACCCTAATGTGGGACCGCTCACGGGTCCCCATAACCGCACCCATCATGTAAAGCCAAAACACGGTTAACAGCATTACTTCCTCTAGCCCGATAACAGAAATTGAAAAAATGTAGCGCGCCACGACCTCAGTCACCATAAGAATAGTTATCAGCAGGCTACTCACGCAAAGTATAGTTCTTCCCACAGCAAATAAGGACCAATCAGCCCACTTTGCTAGTTTCACAAGTATCACTAACTCGACCCCCCCTCACAGTTCTATTGCCTCCTGGGAGAAAGAGAGCTGTGCCATAAAGAATTCGGCGCACAGGGGTGAATGAGCGTATTCACTCACCCCTGTGGCTCCCTTTGCTTCCTTCTAACCCTGCAGCTCCCCGAGGGGGTATTAATCTAGTTTCGAGGCGTTTGCCCTTATTAGGTCTACAAGGTAAGAACCAATCACGTCTTCCATCTGGGGCCAAACTGTTGCCCTAACGTTCTCTACCGCAACCTTCATTTCTGCAGGCGTCAAGTCTATAACCTCGATACCGAAGTCAGTAACCTTCTGCCGGTAAAAAAGTTCATCTGCTTGGCCTACCCTAAACTGTTCAGCGCTCACCATCGCAGCCGCGTGGGCCACAATCTCTTGATCCTCCGCACTAAGACTATTCCAGACCTCCATGTTCATCAAGATGTCAGCGAATTGGAACATCTGCTTGTAGTACGTAAAGTAATCGACGACGTCTCGGAAAGCTTCATAAGTCCAGTAGATAATATTGCATGAGTCACCATCGATTACCCCGGTCTGTATTGCGGTATACATCTCGGCCCATGATATTGGGGTCGCTTGAAAGCCCAGAGCTGCGCAAGTCTGGGGGTAGGGAAACATCGGCTGTGTTCTCAGCTTGATGTCTTTTGCGTCTTCTGGGTTGGTGGCATACCTATCTTTGGTGGCAACCCCGGGCAGTCCCTCGGGCCAGGTGCCAAGGTACTTCAAGCCAAGACCTGCAAAAACGGAGCTAGAGACGTCCAGCATCCAGCCGCCGGGTTCATAGGCTATTTCGGCATCCTCCCAACCCAGGATCATGTAAGGGGCATTAGAGATAGCTACCCTAGGGTCATACGAGGTCATGGAAAATTGTATGCCTATCTCGTCGGTGCCCTTGAGAAGCCTGTCGAAGTTCTCCTCCGGGCCACCCAACGAGAACCCATAGAAGAGCTCAACATTGATTCGTCCATCTGAAGCGTCGTGCATTAAGTCGACCCACAATTCAGAGGAAATGGCTTGAGGCGACCCTGCAGTTCCGGCGACAAACTTCCAGTTGTAAGTCGGCTTAACAGTAGGTGCTGGAACTGGAGCTGGTGCTGGTGCTGGAGCTGGTGCCGTTACTGTTGTTGTTGTTGCAGGTCCCGTCACGGTTGCCGTTGGTGCTGGTGCTGGAGCCGGGACTGGTGCTGGTGCGGGCGCTGGTGCCGCACAGGCAACTAAACTCGCGATTAGCAATAATGCCAGCGAAATTAACAATAATTTCTTCATCATCTAGAAACTCCTTTACTTAGATTTCGAGTACCAAATCACCAAACCTTAAATCACTCACATGCCTCATCACCTCCTTTCTGCCGTTTTTGTTCTCCCTTACACTATGTTGGGTATACTTTCTCTAATCTGCTTATCCACATCCGGGGGTATAGGAGAAGGTTGATGCCTGCTCAGTATCTCTCTAGCTATATCTCGCGCTTTCTCTCTGGCACCCTTGCCTCCTTTGGCTAACCACTCATCCCAGGTAGGCAATCTGTCTGACACTCTAGGAAAAAACAGCTCGCTGCGTAGATGTTTTACCGTGTGCTTCTGATTGCAGAAGACACCGCCCGGACCTACGCTCTTTATCAAAGCTACTGCCAGCGTATCCTCATTGACCTCTATGCCCCTCATTATTCTTGCTATCATGCCGTTTATCTCGTTGTCAATGACGTACTGCTCATAACTCACCACGGTGCCAAACCCCAAGAGGCCGACAGCATTATGGATATAGTTGCCACCAGAAAGAGCAACTGTCAGTGAGGAAAGAGCCTTCTCGTAGCCAGACTGAATGTCGGGCAACTTGGCATCAGTCATTCCCGAGGTGGCGTAAATGGGTATCCTATAGTATTGTGCCATCTGGGCACAGGCGGCATTGACCAGCATCGTCTCTGCCGCTCCTGGTGCAGCGGTTAAATACCTGGGGTCAGCTACAGAAATAGCAGTACCATAGAGCACGGGGGTCCCCGGGCTGGTCATCTGCATTAGTATTACATTACCCATTGCCTCAGTGTTTGCTATGAGTACTCCTCCGGCCAAGGTAATAGGAGTGCTAACGCCACAAACTGGACATGAGCCGCATGGCACAGGGATGCCATAATCTGCCACTACACTGATTTGTATGTCAAGATTCACACCAGCCATCACTAGAGGGCTCAGTAAACCGGCAGAAACTATGGAGACTAAAGGCCTTTCCCGCAACGCTTTATATCCGCCAGCAACAATGGCTGCCAGTTCTATGGCATCACGATACCCGTCTGGGTGCCATACAGCTACCGAAACATGCTTGGCACTATTAGCCAGCGAAGCATATACCCCGTTGGCGTCCCACTGATCTTCGGGGAGCTCGTGGGGGGTGCAGGGCATTGTCAAAAAGGACGTGTATTCTAAAGCATCAGTAAGTTTAGCCAGTTGTGCTATGTCATTGAGAGTAGAAGGACGCTGTTCCCCCGTCTCCAAATCAAGAACATCCCGGGCAACAGACCCTGTGCCGAAGTAAACTCGGCTGCCCTCAAGGATAAGGTCATTCCTCTCATCCTGCCCACAGAGAACGATTCTGGATGGTGCTAAGGCTATGTATCTCTCCGCTACATCAGGAGGAATGCAAACATGCTTCTTGTCAAAGTCAACCTTGGCTCCGCCATGGTCGAATATTTCCAGGGCTCTTTGCGACTGGCATCGAAACCCCACCTCGTCAAGTATCTCCAAGGTAGCACAATGGATTTTACCGATGTCTTCCGGGGAAAGCAGCTTCAGCTGTCCGCCGAAAATCTCTTTGGCTTTCAACATTCCTCCAGGTCCTCCCTCTTATTGAGCTTCGTGTGTTCCTTCTTCCCAACCGTACGCTAAGCACTTTGGACACCGTTTGGGCTTAAGCACTCTTGCAATCCATTTATGCCCACACTTCTTGCATCTCTTTATTGGTAGTGGTTGTGAGGGTATCATATTCATCCCCTAAAACAGCTACACTTAATTCTAATATCATTATAGCGCTATACAGCAAAAAAGTAAATGCTTTCGAATGAGACTTTTTTCAGCACTTTTTTCCTGAAACATGCCCTAGTCAGGCTTGCTCACCTTATGATTCTTTCTGCGGCCGCTCTAGCTTCGCGAGCCCAGAACTCCTTGCCCTGCGGAGTCTGTAGGTCCACACTGAGAAACTTCGCTTCAGCCTCCACCCAATTCCTCACCTGTGTAGACTCCATCAGGACAAGAATTGTGGTCTCGATTTGGTGCTTCGAAAAACTGGACTTTTTAGCCCTCTTTGTTGACATCAATTATTTCGCCCTTGATGTTGAAGAAAGCACCAAGCTGTTGTGCCATAGCTTCAGCAAACTGGGGGACCAGTCTCTTGAGCATGTTCTTGGCGTCCTGGTTTTCAGTCTTGAAGGCTATATTGATTGAACTCTCCTTGTGGTCAATCCTTATCTGACCCAGGATCTGGCCACTGATTTGCTGCACTTCCTTCATCTTTTCCGGGTCCATCTTTGGGAACATGTTACTCCTCCTTTGGTTTTTCTTCAGCTCGATGGGTCCACCCGCCAGTGGTCTGACCTGGAGGCAACTGCTGGGTACTACCGCCTCCTGGCAACATCTTACTAAATAGACCACCCATCATGTTCGACATTATCGGTTCCATTGTTCTCGCCATCATGGCTTTCATTGGGTCAGTTCCGGCAGGCACGTTCTGTTGTAGGCTGGACAATATCGGCATCATGTTCTGCTGCACGATGGCCGCCGCCTCTGTGGCTGCCTCGCCTGCGGCATTCTTAGCTGCTAGTGACTCACCTTCTCGCATGCTCTTCGCCATGTCAAGCAACGGTTTAGCCTGCATGATACCAATACCTGATAGTTCCTGAGCCATACGGATACCAAGTGTCACAACACTCATCCCGAATTTCATGCCCTGTTCGAAGATGAAGCCGCCACCGTCTGAGATGTCAGGTACCACGATGTTTTCGATGATTACCTCGGGTGGAACGCCCTTGGCTGTGACCGGAATACCTTCTCCTCGTGCAACAAGGGGTTTTCCGATGGCCCTGTTGGTGTGAAGTTTTCCCTTCAACTCGCTTGCTACCGTACGAACAGTGTTCTTGTTGAAGCCCTCAGCAACCAATTCATCCCTGGTAGCACCCGCCATGAGCCTTTTTTCGACCTCTTTGCGGATACTAAGGCCTTCTTCTTGAACAGTCAGCTCCGTAGTTATTTTTTCTTTTGGTTCACCGGGGGGCTTTACCTCTTCTGGTACCTCAGTTCCAGGTTTACCGTTACCTTCAGGTTCTTCGTCAGGTTCAAGCTCACCAGTAGCAATCAGCTGTTCTCTGGTAGGTCCCTCATCCTCGCTACCTGATGCACCGAGGCCTTCATCCTCGGAATGCTCATTCAAGGAGTCATCACCATGTGTATCCATTCCGCACCTCCATACTATATGATATAACCATTATAGACTGTGTAGCAAGTTTTGTAAACAAAATTTTACATCTATTTTCGTGGCTATATCTAGTGTAGCAGCTGTTTTAGTCTGCTACACATAGCAAGTTACACATAGCAGGTTTTGGGCTAGTTGAAATAGGCATCTTTTTGTGCGCTACAAATACAAAAAACCTAGAGCCGCCCCCTGTTAGACTAATCAGATTTTCTTTTGCTACAAACATTGCTACGTATCACCTCCTTTAGTTGGGGAAATGCCAAGAGCACCTGTAATCCGGGCAATCAGGCCTTTCAGAATGGCATTTAATACCAACCATGCGATGTTTACCTTTCTTACATATTGGATGCCACATGCTATGAATATAGGGATGACGCCATACGTCGTAAAACGCACACATCTCCACTTTGATTGGTTTAGCCATGCAGCTCTCATTTTCTCACTTTTGTTATGTTCACTGGTATACTCTTGGGGATTGTTTCCCCGAGCTCCATTAACCGGACGTCTTCCTCGTTAACAATACCATTCTCTACAAGTTCTCTCAGGGGAAAACGTCTCTCTATGAGATAGGGAAATCCCATCATCTTTGATAGCTCTTTTGACGGTTCAACCTTCACTATTACATACTTCTGTGTTTTAGTCATCAGTTTCCTTACTCCAACAACTCCGGCGTGGCCGCAAAGAAGTCCATTTTGTTCTCCCTGTCAACGTGGAATACTGCCTGATGCGGAGGCCTACGTGGCGTGAGTATTACAAACCAACCATCCCTACCTTCGAGCAAGAGTGTTGGATGCTTGAACACATGACCAGTTGACCTGAGTACCATTCTTGCTATTTCTATCTTCTGGGACTTATTCCAATTAAGTTGTTCCATAGGTTTATTCCTACATCAAATTATGAGTAGCTCTACTGCCCTCTTTATACCTACTCGCTTCGACAGTCTAGCTACACGGATAGCTTCGCGTATGTCATGAGTTCTGCCAGCTAATCTCGTGGCGATCTCTGAAGCACTGCTCGAGTCAATGTGTTCATACGCAACAAGAGCGCTCGTGACCACCTTACGGAACTCGGTGGCATTATACTCATGAACGGGATACACTTTGAAGCGCGACAACAACTCTGGCGACATTTTAGAAATGCGGTTGGCAGAACCTATAACTCGAACATCAACCTTCACATCCATGCTACGATGAACTTTGGTGCGTACCAGACGTCCGGTTTCCATCAAGGAAAGCAGAGCCGAGCTGTCGGTACTACTAAGCTTATCTATCTCATCGAAAAGTAGCACCCTCGGCTTACTGTCGGCTATGGCATCCCATAAACCTGCACGTGAGACACCGCTGCCGACCGCCCACATTGTCATTCCAGCTAGAACACGCTCTATATCATAAAGTATAAGGGACTTAGCTGTGGCAGGCGGCCCCACTAACAGCACATGAATGGGTTTGTCGAGTTGAAGTGATTCCCGAATTAGTTCCTTGAGGTCGTCGTAGCCAACTATGTCACCGAACATATCAGAGTAGTCCTCTTCACTGGATTCTCTAACTACAGGAGGAGGAGTCAAGTCATCCCCAGGCTCAGCATCCATTATTTCCTTCGCCCTTGCCGTGAGTTTGTGCTCCTTTGATGAGCGCGAAGAGTATGTGCGTTCTACCATCCCCATTGTGATAAGTTTGTTGATGGTGCCCATAGCCACACCTACTTGATACCATTGCCATCCAAGAGGCCAGTCTTCACTGGGTGCGGTTTCCTCAAACACCCTTATCTTTTTCAGCGCATCGAAATCTCTTTCGTTAAGGTCTCTCATCATTATCCTCAATTCCTCTCAGCTTAGTCCTATTCTCAGCTAATGACTGTTCTATCGCGCTTATAGACTTATTGATTAAATCTCGTCGCTCAATCAGCTCTTCCAGCTTATCGGTTGAGACCTCAATACACCGTCTGAGTACCTCTTTTGTTCCTTCTTGACTGCCCATTTATTTCCACCCCTTGAATAACTTTATGGCCTCATAAGCTGCATTCACCATAGTCATTTCCTCCTGGGAACCGCCTTTGTCGGGATGAGCTTTGTTAGCCTTTTCTCTGAATGCCCGTTTTACCTCATCTTTAGTTGAGTTCAGACTAACCCCCAAGATGGTAAAAGGGTCGAATTCCGTGTCATCACCCTTAAGAACACTAATACGAGCTTTTATCTCGGCGTCCATCTTCTTGAGCAGGGTCATTTCGAGGTTATTGAGCATGGTTCTCATCATACCCAAGGGACCTGATTTACCGCCAAGGTTGGCGTACTTGAGTGCACTGAAAAGGTCATTTTCAATGCCCACTGGAACACCTCCTCTTTTCCTCCTCAAGCCACTCCCTCAGGTCCTTGATTACCCTCTTTGGTAACTCAAGCTCTTCTAATCTATCAATGATCTTTCTTATTGAGGCGAACCTTTCTTCATCTTCCTTAGTTATTCTATTCTCCTCTGCCATCTCTATGATGACCTCCTTTAGCGTATATATAAATGTATTAGGCTGCGCTGTAATTGCAAATGTGCTGCATTGTAGTACAGCCTGCAACAACTAGAACCCTTAGCTTGAGTATTTACTGTATTTAGCATACGCATCCAAGAATGCCACTTCTGCATATTGCCACTGCCACGGATGTATAGGAACATTAAGAGGCGGCTCAGGAAAGTGCCAGCCTTCTTTATTGCTCATAAGCACATTAACTTCTGTTGCCATTATGGCATAGTCTAGTCGTTTTATTTCACTGCGGTCAAGATCGACTATACCGAACCTCTGGTATACGACCTCCTGCAAAGCCGCTTCAGCATCCTTATAAACTCCCAGATGAACCTTCACATTGCGGACCATGTCCTTGAAGTAAGCCTCTGCACCATCGTGAAGCAGAAAGGCCAGTTTATCCTCACTGTTAGCAAGTTCTGCCCCCAGAACACAATGCTGGGCAACAGAATAATGGAACCTACACGCACCACAGTACCTGCACTCCATGGCCAAATGGTGTGCAATATCTTCAATACATATGTCGTCTATGACAGGGTCAAGGGGGTAGAATTTCTTCCCGGTAAACGTGGTCATCCAAGCGTCCTTCTTACTCATAACTTCAACTCCGACTGCTCAGTCCAATTTGGTCCAACCGATATGTCTATTGTGAGAGGTAGCTCTAACTCGTTGTATGTCATTGCCTCATGCAATAGGTAATACATGTCCTTAACTCTTTTCGCGGGGACTTCGAGCACCAATTCATCATGCACTTGGAGGACCATTCTAACCTCTGGGTCCTTGAGCAACGTTCTCCCTATTCGCTCCCAAACCTTTGTCATCCCAAGTTTCATGTACTCAGAACACGAGCCCTGGTCCATTACAGAGATGCCTTGTCTGCATGCGTGTGCTTTCTCTTTACCGCTCATTGTCTCAAAGTTGCCTAAGTGTTCTCTGCGACCATAGTGTGTCTTCGCATAGCCCATCAACTCGAACTCGCTAGCCATCTTCTCTGTCCAGGTCTTGACCTCGGGGTACGCATCAAACAACATCTTTTGGTCTGCTTCACTACCACCACCGTAAATGAGTTGGAAGTTCTTGGTCTTACCTTTAGGCCTTTGCTTAATATCCTTAAATATACGAATGGCAGTTTCTTCGTGGATGTCCCTGCCCTCTTTGAACGCATCAAGGAGTGCTTTACAATGAGACAAACAAGCCATCTTCTTGAGTTCGACCTGGATGTAGTCCGCTTTCATCAACACTTTACCCTCTGGGGCAATAAAGCCTTGCCGGATTTTCCTGCCTTCTTCAGTCCGTTGGGGAATATTCTGAAGGTTTGGGTCAGTAGACGATAGCCTGCCTGTGCGTGTGCGGGTTTGGTTGAAGTTAGTGTATATACGACCGTTGACTAACCGCTTGAGGATACCTGTAACGTAGGTGTCTTTGAGATGCCTGTATGCCTTGTACATAAGGTAAAGGTTCACTATGGGGATTTTACCCTTAAACTGCTCAAGGTGCTTTTTGTCGACGCCTGGTCTCTTCTTGTCCTTCCATGTGTACGAGGGTGGTTTTGGCACTCCTTGTTCTTCATACAATATCTTGGCCATTTGGTCCGGAGAGTTGAAGTTAACGCCCTTCTTACCAGCGAAATGTTCTAGCCCTCCTTGAAGTATGTCTACTTTACCATCATAATACTGGCCTAACTCTTCGAGGTATGGTTCATCTATAAGGGTTCCATTGAGTTCCATGTCCGACAACACTGGCACAAGTGGCATCTCAATGTCCCAAAACACTCTCCACAGATTATTAGCCCTGAGTTCACGTTGGAGCCGGTTCCACAGTACGAGTGCACCAGATGAATGAGGACCAAAGTGGTTGACTAGTTCATCCAGGGTCGAATGTGGTATGTACTTCGGGAAGTCGGGATACTGCTTTATCACAAGGTCAAAATCACGCACATATCGCTGTAGGAGGGTTTTGAGTGTTAGTCTGTTTTCCTCAAGCAAGTGTGCGGCAATCATTGTGCAGCAAAGGTTATTGATTTCAATGCCATACTTCTTGGCCATTGACCGGTCAAACTTGGCATTGTGCGCGATTTTAACTGTCCTTTCATCTGCTAGCAAATCAGTGAAGATACGGTTAGTCATGTAGACAAAGTATGCGTCTACTTCACGGTGCGCTAGCGAAAAACCAAAGGGAATGTCAGTAGCGGTGCTAACTCCAGAACTCTCTATGTCGAACGCTAACACGGGTGACGCTAGCAAAGCATCGATGTCGGGCTGGATGTTCCGGACGGATACATGGCCAAAGTCTAACATCTCTTAACCATACTACCCTTGGCTATATTGCTGTCTGCCTTCAAGTACATATACCTTCGACCCTCGTACATCATTTCAGTACCAGGCAGAACCTGCGGCTTCTTGTCAACATCGGTTGGCTTGAGCTTCTTAATAAACCAGATGAAGAGGAAATGCTTGACTACAACTGGTGAAGACGTTTGCAGCCAGAGAGTCCAGCCAAACCTTATCTCGTATCGTCTGAGCCGAGTTATTATCTTCACTGAATTACCTCTTGAGCTTATTCCTCATGGCGCTAAACCCTGAGTCAACCAGTGGCCCAGTATGTGGCTCTAGCGCTTCGGGTGGTAGCGGTGGGCTACTTGGTAAATAATTCCAGAGCTCTCTTGCTTTATTCCTGGTAATGTTCTTTATTCTGCACAATTCCTCAAACGTACAGGTCCACTTGAGGGGAACTTCTCCATTAAAGTACTGGATGATTGCATCAGCGGTAGTAGGGCCGATTCCAGGAAAGCTCTGAAGTATCCACAGCTCAACATCTTTGCTTGTGGGCACATTCCACAGTCCCTTCACATTTGGTCTCGTGTACAACCCCGTGTGTTTCTCAGCAGTGAGAAAAGACCTCATGCTCTTAAGATAGAGCACTGTGTCTGGTAAATCCTCAGTCCAGTCGATTATAACTCCATGAACTAGCTGAAGGTCATTTATCATGCCCTTGACATGCTTCTTCGTGAACCTCGCCTTGATAGGTTTGCCGCCTTTATATCGGCCCATGTCTACTGTGGTGTCAGGGTAGTATCTGAAGCGTCCTTCGCCTATAATCCTCGTAAATGTGCAATTCTGCTTGAGAAGAGCAACGGCTCGGGTTAGTCTCCCGTCAGTAAAGGAGCTAAGAAAGTCATGAGGAACCGCCTTTCTTTGACCCCCAAACAACCCGTTCTCTGTGTAGAGAAGGATGTCAGCACCCTTTTGCTCGGGGAGTGGGCTTACCATGGCTTCGTCCCCGAAAGCCTCAGCGAGCTTGTTCTCAGTGGGTGACAAGAGAAACTTAGTCGCCACTCTTAGGCTCCTTCCCAGTCTTCGACGGATCATTTGCCGGTAGGTGAATAACCTTTTCGCCAGCTTTGGTCTCTGTCTTTGGCTCATTCGCTGGTGGTTGTTGAATCTTCTGCAGTATAACCACAGTAAGTTCGCCGGTTACTGGATGATATAACGCACCAATGATATTCGCGTCGTCGGGAAGTTCCAGCATCCCAGTGGGGTCAGGTGTTCCTCCAAGTATTCTGTACTTTGTCATGTTTCCTCCAATTTATCCTATTATTGGCCATCCGGCCTTGGCAACGAGATATTGTAAGTAGAGCGAAGTTAAGGGTATGCTCTTGAAGTACGGTCTACCAGCTCTATCTTTGATTGTCGTGATAAGCCACCTATCTGTCCCAGGAACAAGAAGGAATATCGTGTGATGCTGGCCACCGAGCGCTTTCTGTCCGGCGGCCTTAACCCCAATGTTCCCAAATACATTGATAACAACTGGGTCTTTGTCTGTCTTCTTGTCAAGTGTAGTAACATCTGTGGCTGCATATACGTGGCAACGGACCCTATGGACAATTGGGAGTATCCAATCGTCATAGAGCTTATTGATGACTGACCAGTCCTTCCAGCCATCAAGACCTTCCATAATGGGACTCGTTGGCATACCGCCTCTTGCAGTCTTCCTCGTACCAGCCTCCATTTCCCTCCGAACTTGCAGGAAATACTCGCCCATATCCTCACCAAAGACCTCAGAGGTGAAGTACCTCTGGACTGTAGACCATGCGGTGTTTACCTTATCTATTACCACCCAATCGATAGGCCTTATCGGAGTTTTGTAAGCAGCAAGGAGGTACTTGTCCATCTTTGCCTGATTTTCTGGGGATATGCCCTCTTGCTTTATCCAAGCAACACTTTTCTCATACTCGGGCCAGCTGAATGCGAGGTGAACATACACATTGCCACCGTTCTCCGGTAGCAGGTCTGGAAACTGAGTCCTCAACATGTAGTCAATATCGTTATCAGTGTCCACGCAACGGAATTTTGCACCGGTGGGTTTCAGAATCCTAGCAATCAGTAGCCACTGATACGACTTACCACTGCCGGTGATACCCATAGCGAGCATCCGCTCAAGGACCTGCTTTTCGAGTATTTGTACTAGCTGTGCGGTTGTTAACTCTGGGCTGGGTACAGTTGTCATCTTTATTACTCTCCTATCCTAAAAGTGGCTCCCTGTAAGGTTCTCCCTACAGATGTCATGATACCCACAATACTTTGGAGAACACCACCAACCATCTTCGTGGGGAGGTGCAACACCAGTCTGCATATGAGCAATAATTGCGGAAGCTTTAGCAAACCACCAGTCAATATCTGCCCGAGTTCGAAATGTCTTGAGAACTTGTATCACGGGTGTTGAGTGCTTGACTGCAACGTGGTTGTAGAACACTATAGGTTTGTCCAGAGCGAAAGCTGTTGCCGATGCCTGCATATCTCTGTCAATTCGGTCTTGGGTGTAAGCACGGGCGGAAGTCTTATGGTCGATTATTGCCATGTTATCGTTCATAAGGTCGAACCTTAACGTGAATTTGACTCCATCAATCACCGAGTAACATGTTTCTTCAACCTTAATCGGAACAACTAACGGTGCTACGTCCTCGAGGTAAGTACCAACAAGTGCTATGCCCATGTCCTTGAGCGTATCCGGGCTCTTATCACCCCAGTCAATGTCCCATGCATTACCTACATCTTTGTTCCATGCCGTGCAGAAAACATCATAGCAGATGTCAAAATCGAGGTCGTGGCCATGAATCATCTTCTGCCTGAAGTTCTCTTCAAGTGTTTCATGATAGCACGAACCCAGGATGAGGTTACCGGACCGCGACTCTTTAACCTTGTGGATATAACGGAACTCCCACCTTCTGGGACACATGTCCCATAAGTTTATCTGGCTATGTGATACGTGGTCAAGAAGTACAGGAGCTACCATTTGCGCCTCCCTTTTCCATAAATCTCTTCGAATGCACGTTTGGCCAACTCAGAGCGCTCGCCAAAGACCTCTTTAGCTTCCTTGAGTTGAAGCTCTTTTTCAAGGGCAGTGTCAATACTATAGTACCAATCAGCCTGTTTGTCACTCACGGAGGAAAGCTCACGACCATGGATTGACTTCATAAAGTCTTGAGCTTTGCTCCAGTAGTCACTGTCCTCAGCGAGTTTAGCGAGTATGTCCCACTTCTCATCGCTGAACAAGATTTTCCCAGATGGAGCATCACTAGAACTGGGCCATGTCATGACTCCATGCTCATTATGATTGCGGTTTTCCTCATGTGAATCTGGTTCCTGGCACCCTGACTACCGTACTTGGGTCCGGCATCCGCAATCTTGGTTAGCCATACCCTGATTTCCGCAGCTAAATCATTTTCACAGTGGCGGCAGTAAGAAAGCATTGCCATGAATGCTGCTGGGTCTTTGTGTGGCATAAGAACGAAGGGCGAGTCGGGGTCATTGGGGTCGGTGGACAACATGCGGTTGCCAGTTGTTCCGTAGACTGTTGCCGGATCACTACCAACTACTCTCTGCACCACGTACTTTGGTCTTAGCTTGTCTCCCATAATACTACACTCCTTTTATTGAACCCTACAGGGCCGTGGGTTGTCAACAGCATTGCCTGTTGTCATCAGCCCCTTTCTCGCCGGCCCTGTAGAGCCCTTTCGTTGCACTCATTTGTGCACCCCGGGCTACTTCTTATTCGTCTTGAAGAAACCCTTGGCGCCGTCATCAAGGCACTTAGCCATCAGCGCGTCGTCTCCTACCACTGCCGGTATTTTGACGACCTTGAGCTGGAACTCTTTGGCTGTGCCGCACTCAGCAACGAGCTTTAACGCAGCTGTTATACCCACTGTAGCTTCCTCTATGGTAGCCGGTGCAGCCGCAGGTGCTGGAGTGGTGCCGGAGACATCTTTCTTGCCGAGGAAGGACGTAGGCATGATACCAGTAGCTTCCTTGCCGCTAACTGTGAGATGGGTTTTCTGCATCCAGTGGAAGCCCAGTCCGGCCCAGACTATAGCGTTGGTAGGATCACCAAACTTGCCCATGTCGACCCCCAGGTTCTTGACTACTTCCTTCTGGAGCTGGCCGTACATGGTGTTGGTGACGACATTCTTTCTCTTGATGTGGGTAATGGTCAAGCCGTCCTCAGAAGGATCCCAGCCGGTACCAACAGAGTACCCCTGGCTTCCGATGATTTCCCCGTTCTCATCAGCGATGTCAAGCAGGAGCATGAGACCTCCTGTCCCACCGGATGATTCAACCACCGCCGCGACATACTCTTCACGAGTGCCAAAGCGAGGATTGACTATCCAGCCGTCGACATCATCAATGAGGCCGCTTTCGGTTTCCCATGCTGCATTGATGTTCTCTTCTTTAGCTGTTGTCATTAGGACCTCCATGTCTTAGATTTTGTTGGCGCTTAAAGCGCCTTATGGCTGTGTCTACGGATTTAGACCTTTTTCTCTTCCTTACATTACCCTTACCTCCTTTTGGTGTCGTGCCCGTGTGTCGTTTATTCCAGTCGTACCGCTTACACTTCGGGCACACCAGAGGTAAGCGAGGAAACCTGGGGGTCCACTCGTGACCACAGTCTGAATAAAGACACCTGAGAATGGTCACCTTAACGTCATCCATCCAAACCCCCTTCTAAAGTATACACCTATAATTATATAGTGCTAGCACGTTAGCGTAAACCCCTCAGTCAGTACATACCAGCAAATATTTTTTCCTGAAAATAGCTTTTGTGTTATTCTTCAGGTATGTCCTCAAACAGTACAGGTAAAGCTAACTTCAACTCTTTAAGGAGTGGTACCATGATTTCCCGCATTTGAGGATGCGCTCTCTTGCTACAACGGAGTTTAAGGATATGGCGCCATTCTCGGATGTTCGCAGTGGCAACGATTTCAGTCTTGAGAGAGTTAGGAAGAACTGAACGAGCTTCTTGGGGAGTTGCGCCACTTTCCATGAGATGGTTGTATGCATACTCTGCACGCTCTACTGCATGTAGCCAAATGTTGTAATGGCCAGACCCTACTTTCCAGAAACACGGCATGATGAACGTCACGCCCTTCCTCGCGTAATTACAGTAGCGAGTGCTCTCCTGCGTATACGCCACCAACCTATGGCGAACAATCTCGTGAGTAACTCCTCGGTCACAGATAAACCTCACCGTGATGTTCACATGTTCGAGAACGCTCTCATGGCCCCTGTTGATTATGCTAGACAGGAAAATCGCTGCTGTATGCTCATTGATCAAGTCCTCAGACTTGTAGGCAGTTCGGCCATACCGTTCAAGACACTCGTAGATGTACTCCCTGTCCACTGGTGTTTCGATAACGTAGTACGGTGTGATTATTTGCATGCCAATTACTCCTCCTTAAAAGATACGCTCATTTTCTTGAATACTTGCTGGGCTTCATCCCATTTGCACTTGTAGGCGTCAAGATACGTAGGCAGATGCTCACTACAGATTTCACCCCGGCATCCACAGTCCATACAGAGTTTCTTGATGATAGCTTCTAGTCTGTCCATGGTTTATACTATCGCCCTCTGTATCTCACTCAATTCCGTCGGGTCTACAAAATGCGCGCCACACGAAAAGCATTCTATAGACACAAAATGCAAACCCAAGGTCGAGATGAACGGATGACCCTCAATAGCGCCTTCCCTACTGAAGTCAACCGACGTTTCTTGCTTCTGGATGAGTATGAATTTCATGCAACCACAATCACACTTGAATTGCTTCATTATTGCCTCCTTAACACGTTACGAACGTATTAGTTATCGCTTTTACTCTTGCACCCATGTCAATGAATGCCCCCTCGAGGCTCAAGTGATAGTGACCACTAATCAGATACCTGCGCCTGCCCTTTGGGAGACATTCGACGTGTGTTGAGAACATTTTATCCTCTGTGGGTTTGTTCTCTACACAAATCAGCACCCTGGAAGGTTCAAGACCTTCTACCTCGGCTATCAGGGACTCGGCTATGCGAGCCCTACCAATCAACGACTCTTCGCCTTTGTCAAGCATGTTAACCTCCTTTTTCCTCCAACATTACGCGAGAAATACAAGACAACCTCTCGCCAGAAACTTTCTGCTTCTGTATAATAAGCAGCAAGCAAACCAATGTCATTGCTCACTTTGAAGATTATTGAAATAAGGTATCCACAAAAGACAGTTATCGCGATTACTTTAAGCCACTTTATCATTAAACCTTCCTGTAATACACCAATTTATTAGGGGAGTTACAGGTATTGCATAGATACTCCCCCTTCTTCATTAGAAACATGGCACCGGTTTCAGTATCCAGTATCACGAGGTGATCGTCTTCTATAATTTCGGCGTGACTATCACCTGCGACCCCTTTGCAAATCCTACACCTTTTCATTTTGTCTCCTTTAAGACGTCACTCTCACAGTGATGAAACTTCAGATTCACGTAACAACCATCATCCCAACAAGCGAAGTCACTACCTGGGCTTGAATACATCCACTTCTTTGTCACTAGGTAGTAACCCACCCAGCCCTTGAGCTTAATGCAGGGAATAATATCACCCTCTTTGGGAATTTTTCCTCCAGTATCTCTGTAGGGATTTATGAGAAACTTCTCACAAGGCAATCCCATGTCCTTTACGTTGTGCGGCTTTCCAACCGTGCGGAGCTCATAACTGTGGCTGTAGATTGCGTAACAGTACCAAAAGTTCTTCTTGTTCTTTGGGAATAGCCGCCTGGCTACCCTTGCTCGAAAGAATGCTGTTAGTCCCATGTTGACCTCCTTTCATCTTACACTGGAATGAGTAAGCGGTTTGTAGGCCACGACCCAAAGTTTCCCACAAGTTCTACCGATTCTATTAACGTTAGGCCGTCCTCAATATACCTTTGCTCAACCAGCTCGTCGTCCATGATTGCTACATGTTCTTCGTTGTTACTGTCTACATATAGGTTTAACTTAGTCATGATAACTCTTTATTCCTCCTTACATCACGCTATACTATTATCGCTTTACTCTTTTCATAATACTACGCATACGGTTAAATGAGTTCGAACTCGGTTTAGTTTCTTCAACACTGTTGGTATGAATTACTGGTACATCAAATCCCCATGATCTCATATAGACTGCATTATCAAGTTCAATCATTATCGACGCGAGCCGCGCTCTTTGGTCGTTGCTTAATGATGATAGCTGTAAGTGTGCTGTGGAGTCCACAGTGATCAGCATAACATTCCAATACTCTCTGGATAGAGCAAGCTCGTTGAGCAGACTGTACTTTTCATCAGTCATACCAATATCACGATATGGAGTTGAACCAGTCCAAGTCATTACGTTACATTAACCTCACATAACTAATGTCTGCGTGAATGCTAAATCCTTTAACGAATGGGCTACAGACAGATACGGACTCACAGCGCCCTTCTGCATCACTATAGAGCCGTCTCCAATCACTGTCCCTAGTATTAGCTGGTGCTGCTTTTCACTAATAGTTATTTCTAAGTCGCTACGATACTTCATAGGACGAGTGCCTCCCTAAACCAAAGGGGAAACATCCCTCTGTTTTCTGTATATATGCGCTTGAACTGCTGGTCCAGTATGTAAGTAACTGCATGGTCAGTCTCACTTCGGACTGCCCTACCACTCATCTGAATAATCTTACTTACTGCCTTATGTGCATACCAATGGGAGCCATCATTACTTGCATGGACTCGCTTGTTTATTTGAGGGTCACCAAGGTCCGGATAAGGAACCTTTGCTATCACTACTACACGACATTCATCATCAGGTAAATCCACACCCCGGTCCATACTCGGAGATATGAGTACCATTGGCCTCATAGA
>SDBU01000133.1_pt1 | contig 100467 bp, 100 predicted proteins | sample 2277071 | NCBI WGS metagenome assembly SDBU01 (sample SAMN10397929, study PRJNA504765) | marine sediment metagenome | isolation source: marine sediment core GS08_GC12, 126 cmbsf | place: Arctic Ocean: Gakkel Ridge, Loki's castle | collected 2008
GCTGGTGGGGCGTCCAGACATCGTATCACGAGGTTTTGTTGATACCAGAGAATCCAGGGACATGCTAAATGAAAGCTGCGAGCTGGTGGCCCGAGTCCTAGACCATGGGGGTACACGCCCGGCTGATTGGAGCTTTATTAACACCAAAGTTAGAGATACATTGAACAAGTTTTATTATGAACAGACCAGACGCCGTCCGATGGTTCTGCCCTTCATGGTAACGGTGTAGCTATAAGATAGACTGCTGACTCACCGAGGGTTATATGGCTAAGAAGAAGGCTAATATCAGGGGTAAATCCAGAGGCAAACCGAAGAACAGGTCGTGGTGGGGAGGGTTACTGCGTTTTGTAGTGCTGTCCCCCTTCCGCTATTGGTATCTCACCTTGGGGGTCATCATTATAGCACTCTTATACTGGCAGTGGGCGACACTGGCTTCAGGGGCTAAGAGTGTTATTGACAGCACGCTGAGACTGTTTGGTTGGGGATTGGTCTTTATAGTCACAGCTATTGGAACTCTAATCGGGGTGCTATGGCAACGGAAGCTATCCTCTATTATACATCGCTGGAACTACTGGCTAGGTGGCATCGCCTTTGCCCTAGCTGCCTGGGGAATATTATCCTTGTTTCCAGCTGAAGGTGTTCTCAGAAAAGTTAGCCTTGGGGGTAACTTTGGGCTGAGTATCATTGGCTACATATATTTTATAGGTATTCTTCGGATAGCGGGGTTAGTCATCATAGGTGTTGTTTTAGTAGCTCCTAGAGCTTGCTTCCGCCTTGTAGCTAAATCCATTTCATGGCTGGGTAGACAATTGAAAAGGCGACCGGCTCCCAGACCGATTCGGGAGCAAAAACTACCACTTCCTTCAGTTCCGGTGATCTCCAAACCTTCGGAGATAGAGGCGGAGAGGAAAGAGATAGAGCCAGAAAGAAAAACAGCCACCCCTGTGCTGGCTCCTACCTCGGCTCCAGAGGAACTAAAGCAGGTAGCTCAGGAAGTGTGGAAGAAGTATGGTGAATCATCAGCGTTGGTTACCGTCGATGGCTGGCGATTGCCGCCTGTTGATATTTTGGATAGGTCACCTGAAGTTCAGTTTAGTCAGGCGGACAATGTGCAGAGAGCCAAGCTTATTGAGGAGGCTCTAGCCAGTTATGGCGTTGAGACCAAGGTAGTGCAGATAAACGCAGGGCCAACAGTTACCCAGTTTGGTTTAGAGCCAGGCTGGGACAGAAAGATGAAGGAAATAAGGGAAAGAGATAGAGACGGGAATGTTAAGATAAGGCTGGAGGAAGTATCTAAAACAAGGGTTAAGGTGGATAGAATTAACTCATTAGCTAATGACCTGGCTCTGGCTCTGGCGGCATCCAGTATCAGGATTGAAGCTCCAGTGCCAGGTAAACCGGTGGTAGGCATTGAAGTGCCTAATACAGTTTCAAGCTTGGTTAGCCTGCGAGGAGTAATAGAGACTAGCATTTTTCAGAAAATACAGGCCAGGTCTAAGCTGAGTCTGGCACTGGGTAAGGGGGCTGGTGGTGAGGCGGTGGCTGGTGACCTGGCTAAAATGCCGCATTTGCTTATTGCCGGGGCCACCGGCAGTGGTAAGACTGTCTGTTTAAACTCTACTATCTGCAGTCTGCTACTGTATAATACGCCTAACGATATTCAGTTCGTTATGATTGACCCTAAGAGGGTGGAGCTGACTATGTTTAACAGTATTCCCCACCTGGCTACCCCGGTTATAGTTGATACCGATAAAGCCTTGGATGCACTGCGCTGGCTTAATCAGGAAATGAACAAGCGGTATCAAAAACTGGCTACAGCTGGCATCCGCAACATTGAGGGTTATAATAGAAACAAGCAGGGAGATGAGAAGCTGTCCTATCTGGTACTAATTATTGATGAGCTGGCTGATTTAATGATGGCTGGTGGTGATGAAGTGGAACATATTCTGTGTCGGTTAGCCCAGCTTGCCCGAGCTGTTGGTATTCACCTTGTAGTGGCTACTCAACGCCCGTCAGTAGATGTGGTTACCGGTTTAATTAAGGCTAACTTCCCAACCCGCATCAGCTTTGCCGTCACCTCTCAGGTAGATTCACGCACTATTCTTGATGGTGGTGGCGCTGAAAAGCTACTGGGCAGAGGAGACATGCTCTACATGCCTACTGAGGCAGGCAAGCCTAAACGTCTACAGGGGTGCTTTGTTTCTGATGGTGAAGCAGAGAGGCTTGTCTACTTCTGGGGGAACCAGCGAAGAGAAGAGAGAGCCTCACTAAAAATTGAAGAGCTTGTTCCCTCCCAAACTGTTACTCGAAAAGGGGGCTTCCCTGAAGACTCACTCCTGGAGACAGCCAGACGGCTGGCGGAGGAACACAAGCACATATCAGCCTCTTTCTTGCAGCGGCGTCTGCACATTGGCTACCCCAGAGCCGCCCGCATTATTGACCAGCTTGAGGAGGAAAGTGGCGAGGGGGAAGAGGGGGAAAGAAACTAGACCCACAAAAAAGAGGGGCAAATAGTGGTATTTTTTGAAGAGAAAAAGGAAAGAACTTCCATAGGCAAAACGGAATGGGAAGCAATAAAAAAGCGGAGTGGAAATAAGTGTCTTATATGTGGCAGAACAGAAAAAAGTGCTGGAGCATTGGACAAAGCTCATATAAAAGCGCACTCAAAAGGCGGTACGTAGTATTTCCCGCTATGCCCTACTTGTCATCGCAAGTTCGATAGCGGGAAGGCGACTGTTTCAGGTCTAAAGAAGCTTGGTATTAGTAAAGAAATTTACAACCGCTTAAGACCCAAGAAAGCGAAAAAGAAAAGTAGCGACTTCTTCTTTTAATACTTGTCAGCCCTCAGTTTGCTTATCCGCTTGAGAATAGCTTCTTTATATATTAATGTATAGTACCCAGACTTAATTGCTCAGCAAATTTCAGCGTTTACTTGTTAGAATAGAGCGCTGACGGCATTAGAAAGCAAGAATCACATTGCCCAGAGCACAAAAGGTACGATAAGGGCGACCAGACCGGTAAACAGGACGGCGAGCATAAACAGGTTATATCTGGTGCGGTAATCACCCAGGAGTGATGGGTCATAGTAACCTTCCACACCCTGGTCTTTATACATCTTAATGACACCGTTGAGGAGCTTCATTCTTGTTTGCTTGCCTCTTATCAGTCCAACCTCGGCAATCAGATTGACCACCAGCAGGAGAGCAACGAAGGTGAACATAATAATCGTTGTCGTACCGTTTCCTCTCCCAGCGGCAACGCCAGAATTAATGCCCAGAGTTAGCAGGTTGAGTAAAATGGCCACGATAACAAAAACAGTATCTGTACGTGTGTTGGCGCTAAGCTCACTGATGATATGCTCATGAACTCGCTCAATCATCTTGTCCTCCTTGACTTATCGTTCGATGGCTTCCCTTCGGTCCGGGTAAGCCGTGTCATGTTTCTGATTTCTGCCTGCCGAAGCGCATGTAAATTAAAACAAAGGTGGCAACGACTATAAGCACAGCCCCCGCCCCAACCCATAGCCACAACGCCGACTTCACTGTTACCCAGAACTTTTCCACTTTTCGTATTTCATTTGCCTCAGCAATAAAGCTAATCTCATGTTCCCCTCTACCTGTATTTCTGGGAGGCTTGATATTGACATCGACCGTCTGAAGACTGCCAGGGCTAAGATAATCTATCTCCGCCGGTCTGAAGTCGATAACCCAGCCCTCAGGTTTATCGGAGGATAGCCTTATATTTGTAATGGCTTTACTACCGATGTTATTAACCTCTAAGAAGAAGTTATTATCCTTGTCGGCTGTTGTCTCGATGTGAGACCAGTGGGAGACCAGCTTCAAGGTCAGGTCTGTTTGTCTTTCTTGTGCTAGGATAAGTTGTGGCAATAGCAGGGTGGTCATCAAAGTCGCCATAAACAAAAAAAGCCAGCAGGCGTGGCCGTTGATTTTCCATCTGCTCGCTCCGGAAAAGTTACCCATCGATTCTCTCCAGTGCATCAAGACCGTCTTTTGATATGAACCGCGCTCTCTTCCAGGTGGCATTGCTTATATAGCACTGTTCCTACTGTTTGTCAACGTCTTTCCCTTGCCCTCTCAGCTTCTTCATCACCGCATCCATGTATATCTTAGCCAGATTGTGTCCATGCTTTCGCATTCGCGCTCGCTTGCTTTCAAGTTTCTTTTCACGGCGTTCCTGTCTGGTGTCAACATTATTATTTGGTAGTTTATTGTTCATCAAATCGGCTTACTCACCGGCTACCTTGTTATAAACTTCCTGTGTCTGCTCGGCGGCTCTTTCCCAGGAGAATTTCTTTGACTGTTCCAGTCCCTTTCTGACCATATCGTCCCTTAATGTACTATTAGCTAAGACCTCTCTCATTGCCTGAGCCAGGCTATCAGTATCGTATGGGTCAACCAGGATGCCAGCCTCACCCATCACCTCTGGCAAAGAAGAGGTATTAGATGCTACCACCGGACAGCCGCAAGCCATGGCTTCCAGCGGCGGAAGTCCAAAGCCCTCATATAAAGATGGGTAAGCCAGCAGGACAGCAGAAGCATAAATGTGGGCTAAGTCTCGTTCCGAGAGATGGTCAATAAACATAACAGCCTGGGTTATTCCTAGGCTGTCTAACTTCTTCATTGTCTCCCGTCGGTATTCTTCAGACCTCCCTGACTCGCCTACCTTGACTAATCTTAACGCAGTGAATTCTTTTCTTAATATGGCAAAGGCTTCAACCAGTCTTTCTAGGTTCTTTCTTGGTCTCTCGGAGCCAACGTACAGTATATATGGCTTATCCAGAGCCCTTACGTTATACGGTTTGAAGATGTCACGGTCTATTCCGTTGTAAATTACACTAATCCTGCTATCTGGTATCTTCAAATACTCGATCAGGTCATTTTTGGTATGCTTCGATACGGTTATTATATGACTGGCACGCTTGATGCCTCTTATATCAAGCTTTAGCAATATCTTTTCTGTAATCGTTTCTTTAGCAAAGCCAATGCTAAATCTTATCAGGTCATGGACAGTAACTATAAACGGATTCTTAATACGCAGGGCATACCTGGCAAAATTTTGATTTGGCAGGTGGACAATGCCATCTTGACGCCTAATCAGTTTTGACAGCCGATAAGCTTCTATTAGAGACAGGTATCTTCGGCTCTCAACCTTCTTAACATCCAGTCTCTTGGCTATCTCTTGACTATACCTATCTACGCCCGATTTCTCTCTGGTTACAATTAGTACTGGCATTGCTTTAAGGATAATTCGCTGAATAGTAAGTGTCAAGGGCGTGCTTTATGCCGAGTAATCAATTAGCGAAGAATAGAGCTAACCTCTGGCTTAATCGCCGTTTTTCCTCAGCTCAATGATACGGTCTCGTATCAGTGCTGCCTTCTCAAAGTCCAGGTTTCTGGAGGCTGTCTTCATCTGTGATTCCAGTTCTTTAATTAGACGAGCTATATCCTCTTTAGCGATAGGAGCAACCACATAGGGAGTACGAGTTTCGGCGACTACTCGCACCCGTTCGATAATATCTTTGATTGCTTTTCTTATTCCCTGGGGGGTAATGCCGTGTTCTCTATTGTAGGCTTCCTGAATCTGACGGCGGCGGCGTGTTTCCTCAATAGCGGCTTGCATTGATTTAGTAATGGTGTCGGCATACATAATGACATGCCCGTCTATATGGCGAGAAGCACGCCCCATAGTCTGGATTAAGGCCCTCTCCGACCTCAAAAAACCTTCCTTGTCAGCATCCAGAATGGCTACTAGGCTTACCTCGGGCAGGTCTAGTCCCTCACGAAGCAGGTTGATGCCAACGACTACATCATAAACACCAAGGCGAAGGTCACGCAGTATCCCCACTCTCTCCAGGGTATCAATCTCAGAATGAAGGTAGTGGGTCTTTATTTCTAGCTCTATTAAATAGTCGGCCAGTTCTTCGGCCATCCTCTTAGTCAGCGTAGTTACCAGACAGCGCTCGCTTTTATCAACCCGTGTCTTAATCTGGTCAATGAGGTCATCAATCTGCCCCTTGGTTGGCCTAATCTCAACTGTGGGTTCAAGCAGACCGGTAGGTCGGACTAATTGCTCCACCACCTGCTGACTGTGCTCATACTCATAATTTGACGGTGTAGCTGAGGTGTAGATAACCTGGTTGACACGCTGCTCAAACTCATTGAAGCTTAGCGGACGATTGTCCAAGGCTGAGGGCAGACGGAAGCCATATTCTACCAGAGTTTCCTTGCGGGAGCGGTCCCCGTGATACATACCGTTGAGCTGAGGTATAGTCATGTGTGATTCGTCAATGAATAACAGGAAATCATCGGGGAAGTAATCCAGCAGCGTCCAGGGGGAGCTGCCCGGGGCACGTCCTGATAAGGGGCGAGAATAGTTCTCTATACCAGTACAGTATCCGGCTTCTTTGAGCATTTCAATATCATAGTTGGTTCTTGCCTCCAGCCGGGCTGCCTCTAGCACTTTCCCTTGCTGCTTCAGCTTATTTAGCCTCTCTTCAAGTTCTTGTTTTATATTCTCAATAGCTTGCTGCAGCTTCTCCTGTGAGGTAACGAAGTGTTTGGCGGGATATATGTCTATCGAGTCTAACTCAGTTAGTAGCTCACCGGTTAACGGGTCTATTTCCACAATACGATCAATATCATCACCAAAGAACTCAATACGCAGGGCTAGCTCCTCATAAGCCGGTTGTATTTCCAGGGTATCACCGCGAATACGGAACTTGCCCCGGGTAAAGTTCATGTCATTACGCTCATACTGCATAGCTACCAGCTGGCGGATAATTTTCTCCCGGCGGTAGCTATTTCCCCGTTTCAGGTTGCAGACAAAACTGTGGTATTCCTCAGGCTCACCCAGACCGTAGATACACGATACCGAAGCTACAATAATCACATCACGGCGTTCAAAGAGGGCCCGGGTGGCGGCATGGCGCAGCTTGTCAATCTCCTCGTTTATATCTGCCTCTTTCTCAATATAGAGATCGGTGCGTGGAACATAGGCTTCAGGCTGGTAATAGTCGTAATAGCTGACAAAGTATTCCACGGCGTTGCTGGGGAAGAACTCCTTGAACTCGGTATAAAGCTGGGCAGCTAATGTCTTGTTATGGCTGAGGACTAAGGTAGGCTTTTGCACCCGTTCAATAGCATTAGCCATGGTGAAGGTCTTACCGCTGCCGGTAACCCCCAGCAGCGTCTGGTGCTTGAAGCCATGCTTTAACCCCACCACCAGCTTCTCCACCGCCTGTGGCTGGTCACCGGTCATCCCAAAATCGGAAACTAATTCAAAATTCGGCATAATTAATTTTATGATTAAAAGTCGTTCTTCAAATAGTATATCTTTTTGTTATGCTGGCTTCAATCGAGGATTATCTATTAAACTTACTTCTTTTTAATACTGTTTAGCTGATGTGTGCTATAAGATGCGCTGCCGCAGAAACCAGACGATGTTCACGGCTGTGGTGGCGACAGCGATGGCGACTATTAGCCACACCCACCAGGGGATAACATACTCTATAGACACAGGTGCTTCTGGGGGCGCTGGTTCTTGTGTGGGTGTGGGCGTCGTCGACTCAGGTGTAGATGTTGTCGTCGGCTCAGGTGTAGATATTGTCGTCGGCTCAGACGTGGATGGCGACTCGGGAGCGATATACTTCAGTGAGCCCATGAGCTGGGGTTGATGAAGATACTCTGTGACCTCAACCCAGACAAAGGCAACTTTAACTTTAGCTTCAATAATCTGCCCGATAATATTGTAGTCACCCGATTCAGCCTGGGCAGGGAATTTCAGGGGTACGACCTGGTTTATTTCAGCAGTATCACCCTTCTTAGAGGGAAAGGGCTTTATGGTTACGGTATAGCTCGAATTTAACGTTATCGTAGCGCCACTCACCTTATGTTCAGCTATGATGTGTGAAGTGATGCTGGCTTCACTTATCGGTAGCGGTAAGTCTTTAGTGCAGGTAGCGCGCCCTTGTATTGTAGCCGAGAAAGCCTCACTCCCATGAACTTCACTCTTACTGAAGCTCACCGGCTCATAGGTAAGCTGAAAAGACTCCTCTATACTCTGGGCGGCTGCGGGGAGTGGGCTGACAAGCCAAAGGCATACTGCCAGAATCAAGGCAATTGCCAGACGCCACACAAACCTATACCAGCAAGTGTTCTGCTTCATTGAAAATTCCAATATCAGAAACTAATTCAAACTGTGGCGTAAACTTACTCTACTTTTGACTCTAAAATTGGACCATATAAGAAGGCATCAAGATTCTTGATTGCCTCTTTATTACTCATTTTTATCGCTTCAGCCATTAATTCTTCTAAATAAGACGTTTCTACTTTTCCTATGCTAATAAATTGTCTGCCAATTCTAAAGGAAGTCCTATAGAGATTTTCTATCCTATTTCTTTGCAGGACAGTTTCCTTTAACTTGTTAGCACGATTTTTTACGCTTAGGTAATTACAATATTTTTCTATATGATCTAATAGTTCACCACCAACTCTACCGCCCATAACGTATGCTAACCTCAGCACCATGAATGGTGCTGGATAGCTACCCTTTTCAGAGACTCTTTTTATGAAATCAATTAAGTGCTGAATGGACAAAAACTGTGCAAAAAAGAAGAACGGTGCATATCTATTAATAGCACTCTCTAATAGACACTCCGCCTTCTCCTCATCTAACTGTAAATCATTGTGGCAAGCGTATAATTCCCACATATCAGATTTCGAGGCATATGAACTTCTGTTATGCTTCCAGCTTTTTAATGCTCCAACAACCAATTCTTGGGGTGACTGGTAAGCTGATTCATCCCATACCTGCCGATATGCTGGGGCACTCGGATCATCAACTACCCTTATAGGTTGTGCGCTTCGCAAGTCAGGTTCTACTTTGCTAATAGGAGCATGAATAACCTTCCTGATGTCCTTAAGCCAGGATTTCCTAATGAGTGTAAGCTCTCTTTCAAGCGATTTTCTCAGGTCGTTAGTATTACCAGGTTCGCTCTTTGCACCATGACGAAAATATACGCTACCTTGTGAAAACGCAGATTTTGGGTATTTATCGCCAGTAACATTATAAGTGCCTGGACGAATAAATATCATTGGGATAGAGATACCACTGATTTGCCATATTGCTATTTTACATCCTTCTCTAGATGCTTCCTGAATAGTAAATTCGCCAAATTGCTCGCCAGTATACTTTGCTATCTTATCTGTAATCTCTGCAGGGTCTATTTGGAAGATAGTAGAAACATCTGTTCCAGATGGAGAGCCATTATTCCTGAGACCAATGATGATTATTCCTCCACCCGAGTTTGCCATTGCAACTATGTCTTTAATGATTTCACACCAATTCCTATCTTCATTAGGATCAAATTCCTCCTTGAAATCTACATGATTGGATTCACGCTTGGCTGATATAGCTTTATCAAGAAGTTTATCTCTATTTTTTTTCATACTCTTAAAGTCCTGCTTATGTCTATTTCGTGAAATACTATAGCGCCAGCTTAATCTTTTCCTCCAGCTTCAACCTCCAGGAGGGCGAAGCCAGTTTCCTTGTTTATGACATGCGCTGCGTCCACGCCAGTAATTTCGTACAGGATTACCTCTCCCAGGAGCCATGTTGTGACGCCGGGTCGCAGACAACCGGTCATGGTCTGCCCCGACCGCCCCAGTGCCGCATGTATATGCAAGACAGGTTTCCCGTCTTCACTAGGGGCAAGTACGCCTACTCCTACCACTTCATGCGTGCCATCAACTGGCAGGAGCATCGGTTGTGGTGGTCTTTCCTCAGAACGTCGGGGGCCGACAACGACCTCACCACCTCCGATTCCACCCACCAGGATAACGTGTCCGACAGATATTCCTTTTTCTTCTGCAAAACTCTCAATACATCCGGGCACCACATCACCATCTTCCAGCCGTATCACAAAAACCCGCCCTATTTTCCCTTCAGATGCTTTCACCAAAGGCCTCCTCGCTTTACTTACTCCCAAAATATTATAGCGTCATCTTAATCTTTTCCTCAAGGCTCAGGTTGATACTCAATTTCCTCGGTATCAATGTGCTCGGCTATACCTATCTTTTGCACAGACAAAGGTACATAATTGACCATTTTGGCATCAATCAGGTCCTTCAGTTTCTTTTCGTCCTCGGTCAGGCGTGCTTTGCCCGTTTTTACTTCTATAAAGTCAACGCCTTCACCATATTTAACGCCAACAAAGTCGATAGGTTCTCCCAGGTAGAAGAGGCGGTCATATTGGGTTAGCTCAAAGGTGGCTAAAAGTTCATTCAGCTTGCCTGTTCTCTTGCCCAGGCTGCGAGTAATCGATTCCAGAAGGTCGTGAGGTAAATCTTCCAGAAGGTCCTGTATCTCCTTGACCGAGGCGGCTGAAGCTAAAGCAAATCTAAGTTTGTTCTCTAGCTCTTCTATAGCCGGGACCTCTATCTTCCTTGGTCTGAGAACTAGCACCAGAATTACCACCAGTAAGATAAAAATTATTACGTATGGGAGAATTTCCATACTACTCTCCTTCCATTTGAGGTCGTTTAGTAATTTCTGTCGTCATTGCGAGCCCTTCGCTTCGCTCTGGGCTTCGGCTCACAACGCTCCTCGCAATGACTGTTTGAATTGTTAAATGCTCTCCCCTTATTTGCTGGTGAAATACTGTAGCGCCAGCTTGACTTTTTCCTCAAGGCTGAGGTCGGAAGAGGGAGTTAGGGTGGCTACGGCTCGGCTGGCTTCAGTAACGGAATAGCCCAGGGAGGTCAGGGCAGCCAAGACATCGGTATTTTCCTGAGCCAGTTGAGCCGCCGGGATGGCTATTGTGATAGCACCTATTTTATCTTTAAGCTCCAGGATAAGCCGTTCTGCCGTCTTTTTACCTATTCCCGGAACTAGAGTCAGCAGGTCAACGCTACCAGTAGCAATAGCCATACACACCTGCTCCACGTTCATTGCTGAGAGCATAGTCAGTGCCAGCCGCGGGCCTAACCCAGATACACCAATCAGGATTTGAAAAAGTTCCATCTCATCGGTTGAGGCAAAGCCATAGAGGGTGATACTATCCTCTCTCAGCACAAGGTGAGTATGCAGATGCACCTCCTTGCCGGTAGTACCCAGTGTGCTCTGAGTAGAGGTAGGCATATATACCTGCAAACCTATTCCATTAACATTAATAATTGCCCAATCACTACCCAGTGATTCTAATGTGCCATGAAGACTGGCTATCATTTTCTCTCCTTCATTGCTGCTTGGACAGCAGGTTGCTTAAGTGTATCTCACTGAGGTGACATAGAGCTACCGCCAGAGCGTCGGCAGCATCGTTTGGCTGTGGAACTTGAGATAGTCCAAGCTGAAGCTTGACCATCTCCTGAATCTGCTCCTTGGAACTGGCTCCGTAATTGGCCACCATTTGTTTTATCCGGGCTGGGGTATATTCATAGATTGGGATTCCCCTATTAGCTGCTGCCAGAATAGCTATTGCCTGAGCTCTACCTATTGCCAGTGCTGACTTCGCATTCTTAGCCATAAAAGGTTGCTCTACAGCTACAACATCAGGCTGATAACGCGAGATAATTTCCAGAAGGTGGTTATACAGATAACTCAAGCGCTCCCCAATTGAGGAGTGCGCTGGAGTGGTTAGAGCGCCACAGTCAAGCATGGTCGTTTCATCATCTCTATCCTCTATCACCCCATAGCCCATAGCTATTGTGCCCGGGTCAATACCTAAAATCTTCATAATTAAGCCCAAACTGGTTGTTGAAATACTTACCTATTATTATGTAGATTCGGCAAGAAACATCTTCATTTGAGGGACTTTCCTGGTACGGAAAGAGGACGAGAGTAATAAATAATACTAAACTTACTCTTGAGACTTCTCAAGGACAGCGTCGGAAAAGTCAACATTGCTAGATACCTGCTGGACTTCATCCAGTTCCTCTAATTTATTTAGCATCTTCAGTGTTTGTAGGGCTTGTTTTTCCTCAAGCTCAATCGGAGTCTTCGGTAGCATGGATACTTCAGCCAAGGCTATGGGCGTATTGCTTTGCTCCAGTGCTGCTCTAACTGTCTCAAACTCCTCCGGCTTGATGTAAATCTCTATATGACGGTCTTCAACCTTGACATCCTCAGCACCAGCATCAATAGCCTGTAGGGCTAATTCCTCGGTATCTAAATCGTTGGTCTCTACCGTAATCAACCCTTTTGAATCAAACAGCCAGGCTACACAGCCACTCTCTCCCAGGCTACCACCATGACGTGAGAATATATTGCGAACTTCTTGCAGGGTTCGGTTGCGGTTATCACTTAGAGCTTGCACCAGAATGGCTGCCCCGCTGGGTCCATAACCCTCAAGAACCATCTCTGCCAGAGTAACTCCCTCCAGTTCACCGCTACCCCGCTTAATCGCCCTTTCTATATTCTCCAGCGGCATGTTGTTGTCACGAGCTTTCTGTACGGCTAACCGCAACCTAAAATTTGTGTCGGGGTTGCTCCCCCCCTGACGCACCGTCAATATAATCTCACGAGTTAGCTTGGTGAAAAGCTGACCTCGTCTGGCGTCAGCCACCCCCTTCTGATGCTTAATTGAAGACCACTTAGAATGTCCTGACATTGCTAGTCCTCCTTAACCAACTAACAAATCCCTTAGTAATTCTATCACCAAACCTACCCGTGGTCAAAGGAAAAGACCTCAACCATTGTTGTCTTTAATTGACATCTAGGCGCATGGGGATTAAAATCAACGCAAGATGCAGTTATTTGGTACATCTGGGATACGAAGGGTTGCCGACAGGAGTCTGGTTGAGTTAGCCCTGAAGGTTGGGCTGGCGGTGGGGAAGGTTTATGGTGATGTTGTGATAGGCTGTGATACTAGAACTTCTAGCGATGCTGTAAAACATGCCTTTATCTCCGGATTACTAACGGCTGGCTCCAGGAGTTGTGATGCCGGAGTTGTTCCAACGCCAACGCTGGCTCTAGCTGCCAGGGAATTTCAGGCTGGGGCAATGATTACTGCTTCGCATAACCCTCCTGAATATAATGGTATCAAACTTTTGAACCCTGATGGCTCTGCCTTCGATTCTAATCAGCGGGAGCAGATAGCAGATATGGTCTTAAGTGACTCCTTTTCTGTTGCCGCATGGAGTGAGATTAAGAGCAGTAGTATTCATAATGGAGCTATTGAAAAGCATATTGAGCATATACTACAAGATTTTCCTAGTGACTTAAAACTTAAGGTAGTGTTAGACTGTGGTTGTGGTGCTGCCTCTGTGATTGCCCCTTATTTACTGAAAAGGCTAGGCTGTGAAGTGGTAACTCTAAATTGTTACCCCAGTGGTTTCTTTCCCCGCGCAGTTGAGCCAACTGAGGCTAATCTAGGGGATCTAATACGGGTAACAAGGGAGCTTGATGCTGATTTAGGTATTGCCCATGACGGGGATGGTGACCGAATGATGGCGGTAGATGAGAGGGGAAGGTTCATACCGGGGGATAAACTGTTGGTACTTTTCGCTCAGCAGGTAGAGGCAAAAGAGGTAGTTACTACCGTGGACGCCTCTATGGTAATTGATGAAATGGGTTTCAGTGTTACCAGAACCAGAGTGGGAGATATCCATGTCTCTGAGGAACTAAAAAAGGGTGGGGATTTCGGTGGTGAACCATCAGGAAGCTGGATTTTCCCTAAAAGCTCATTGTGTCCTGACGGTATTTATGCTGCTGCCCGACTGGTAGCTATAGTTAGCCAACAAAAGTTATCGCATTTAGTTGATAGCATACCCTGTTACCCGCTTCTCCGGGGCAGTATTTCTAATGAAGGGGTAGCGGTGTCTGATTTGGAAAGGCATCTCTTGGCTCTAGGGCCATTATCGGTAGACAGTATTGATGGCATTAAACTGAACTTTGAAGATGGCTGGCTGCTAATCAGAGTCTCGGGTACTGAGCCCAAGATAAGGGTAACGGCTGAGGCGAAGAGCGAGGCACGAGTGCAGCAATTACATGATGATGGTGTTAGGGCAATCAAGGAGTGCATGAAAGGAAGTAAGGGGGCATAGAGTGAAGGCAGTTATTTTAGCCGCTGGGGAAGGTAATCGAATGCGTCCTCTCACTTATACCAGACCTAAGGTGATGCTACCTATAGCCAATAAGCCTATTCTGGAGCATTTGCTCATCGAGGCAGGGAAGGCTGGTATTAGAGAATTTATCTTCATCGTTGGCTATCACGATGAGCAGGTGCGCGATTATTTTGGCGGTGGTGACAAATGGGGGGTGAGTATAGATTATTGTACCCAGCGTAAACAATTGGGCACGGCTGATGCGCTTACGATGGTTGAGGGCTTGGTAGATGGAAACTTCTTGATGATAAATGGGGATATTATTGTTAGCCAGAAGGACATCAACAGCTTAATTAATGGGAATGATAATACCATGAGTGTGGTTAAGGTTGAGGATACTAGGGGTTTAGGCTCGGTTGAGTTGGGAGAAGACAAGGTAGTTCGTATTTATGAGAAGGTAGAGAAGCCCCCCTCTAGTATGGCCAATGCTGGTCTATATCTGTTCACCCCGGATATATTTGCCGCTATATCTCAGATCTCAAAATCACCACGAGGGGAGTATGAGATAACCGATTCCCTGCAGTTGATGATAGATGAGGGGTATCATATTTCTTATCAGCAAATTGACTACTGGCTCGACCTTAGCTATCCATGGGATTTGCTGTCAGCCAATGAATCTCTACTGGCGGGGGTTGAGTCGCAGAATCTAGGTGAAGTAGAAGAGAACGTGGTAATCAAGGGCGTGGTTTCCATTGGGAAAGGTACCATAGTGAGGTCAGGCTCCTATATAGTTGGTCCGGTGATAAGTGGGCAGGATTGTGACATTGGTCCTAATTGCTATATTCGTCCTCATACCTCAATTGGCGATGGTTGTCGTATAGGTGGTGCTGTGGAGGTCAAGAACTCTATAATTATGCGCGGTAGCAAAATCGCCCACCACAATTATGTAGGGGATAGTATTATTGGTGAGGAGTGCAATTTAGGTGCTGGCACTAAGATTGCTAATCTTAGGCTCGATGAGAAAGAGATATGGGTAGCTGGTAGGAATACCAAGAGACGTAAACTAGGGGCTATAATCGGGGATAGTGTTGAAACAGGAATTAACGCCTCTATTAATATAGGTAGTATGATTGGTAATAGTACCCACATTGGACCAGGGGCTATAGTTAGTGGAGTTATTGCACCAGATTCGAGAATACTTTAGATGTAGGTAGTGTGGGTAATGAAGGTTGCATTAATTAAACCGCCGGCCACTTATGCAGATTGGTATAAGTGGCCAGTCTTTGGCATAGGTTACATCAGTGCCTACCTTAAGTTAAGTGGCATCGATTGCAGAATCTTTGATGCCTATTTTAATTCTTGGTCGGAGAAAGAAACTATTGAAAAGGTAGTCGAGTACAGTCCAGACATTATAGGTTTGACAGCAATGACCCATGAAATTTTTCAAGCTTCTCAAATAGCATCCCAGCTTAAAGAAAGACTAAATACTCCTACCGTCGTTGGAGGTTGCCATGTTACAGCTTTACCTGAGAGAACTCTTAGGGAGTTCCCTGCCTTCGACTACGCGGTATATGGGGAAGGCGAAAAAACTGCAATCGAACTAGTGAAGTTTTTGCAACAAAGTGACATATCGGAACTATCTAACGTCGCAGGGCTTGCCTGGCGAGACATCAAGGGGAACATCCGTGTTAACGAACCTCGTGAGCCACTGACATCTTTGGAGCTAGATATGCTCCCGTACCCTGACGTCAAAGACTATTACAACGGGCCTCAGGCGCTTGCCGACAAGAGCTCATGCTATACAATGTTTACCAGTAGAGGCTGCCCTTACAACTGTGTCTTTTGTATGCAGGTTTTGGGCAGAAAGGTTAGATGGCGTTCAGCAGAGAATATCGTTCAAGAAATGGAATATGCTATATCTCATTATGGTGCCCATACATTTAACTTTACTGACGAGATATTTTTATTTGATAATCGGCAGACTCGTGAACTACTCCAATTAATGATTGACCGGTCTCTGCCAGAGCGAATTTGTTGGAGTGGCTTGACTCGTGCTAACTTTGTAAACCCAGAACTGGTAAACTTGGTGAAGAAAGCGGGGTGCTTTCGCTTGGAGTTAGGAGTGGAATCAGGGGATAATGAAATATTGAAAGCAATTAAAAAGGGCATAACCGTTGAACAGGTGAGGAACGCAGTCAGAATAATCAAAGATTCAGGGATTCTGGTAAGTGCCTATTATATCCTGGGCCATCCGAATGAAACTAAGGAAACAATTAAGAGGACTATTAACTTGGCGACGGAACTCAATACACATACTATTGCTATTGGCTTAATGGTTCCATACCCAGGCACTATGGTTTATGAGATGGCTCACCGAGAAGAGGGGGGATACCGCCTTCTATCTGAGGACTGGTCACAGTATGACAAATATGGTGGTAGAGTCCTAGAAGTGGGGAAGCTGACTTTTAAGCAACTCAGTTATTGGCAAGCTTGGGCTATGGTTTACTTTTATTTAAAAAACTTCCGGTTCCTTGACCTTATGAAGTTTTTTTTCCAATACAGAAGGGGAATAATCTTCTTATTGGAAAAATTTATTACTCGCTTAAGAAAAAGGGAGTAAAGCGGAGTTGTTAGTGAAGAGGAGAACCATGACAGTAGGAGGATATAGGGCAGTAATTTTGGCACTAATATTTGTCACTAGCGAATTACATTGTAGGTATGAGCAATGAGACAGGCAGTAATTCTAGCCGCAGGTGAAGGACAACGACTCAGGCCATTCACGGTTGCTAAGCCAAAGGTAATGCTTTCTATAGCAGGTAAGCCAATACTCCAGTATGTGGTTGAGTCGTTAGCGCAGAACGGCATTCGTAATATTGTCATAGTGGTTGGCTACAGAAGGGAGCAGATATTTGATTATATAGGCTCCGGGGAGCAGTTTGGTGTTGACATAACTTATATAACACAGAAAAGACAACTAGGCACAGCTCATGCCCTAGCACAGGCTAAGGCTGCGGTTGAGAATGAATTTCTAATTTTGCCTGGTGATAACCTAATTGAAGCTGATGCCATTGCCCAGTTTATCACTATGAAGCCAAATGCTGTACTGGTGAAGAAAGTCGATAATACGGCTAGATACGGAGTGGTGACTATTGAAGATGGTATAGTGAAGGATATTGTAGAAAAACCAAAGGAAGCTAAAGGTAATACAATTAATACCGGCATTTATGCCTTTAGTAGAGAAATTTTTGATTTTATTGAGGCTGAGTTAGATATTCCTGATGTCATAAATAAGATGCTAGCTCAGGGCTATACTATTAGTGCTCAGGAAACAGATGGCACCTGGCTTGACATTGTCTACCCATGGGATATATTGAGTCTTAATGATGCTGTTCTTCGTCGAATCCCAGTTAGCTTGGGGGGTACTATTGAAGCGGGCGTTTCAATAAAAGGGCTAATCTCGGTAGGGAAAGGTACGGTGATACGGTCAGGCTCATACATAGTTGGCCCGATAATCATCGGGGAAAATTGTGACATAGGTCCCAATGTATGCATCCTGCCAGCTACTAGCATCGGCAATAATGTAGTTATTTCATCATTTAGTGAGATAAGAAACAGTGTTATTGGTGATGATGTTAATATTGGACCGGGTTGTATTATACAGGATTCGGTTATTGATAAGGGTTGTGTTATAAAAGGACACTTCACCGCCTCTAGTGGCGAAGCTGAGGTTAGGGTTAATGATGAATACCACTTAGTGAATGTAGGAGCGATGCTCGGGGTGGGCTGTAATCTGGGGAATAGTGTGGTAGCTCAGCCCGGAGTTATAATAGGTAACTATACTCGAATTCAAGCAATGAAGCTGATTGGTGGCAAGCTGCCTGATGGGAGCTTTGTATTTTAGGGATTGTCATAACCTGTACCCTGCTAGGTGAGGTTCTTTAGCAGGCAGCTTCAGTGAGAAAAGAGGTGGGGATTTTTTATTATGTGTGGCATTGTAGGTTATATTGGAGATAAACAAGCTCAATCCATACTGTTTAATTGCTTAAAGAGGTTAGAGTACAGGGGTTATGATTCCTGCGGTATAGCTGTGGCAGCCAGTGGTATTGAGGTGTATAAGGATGAGGTCAGAGTGGAAACATTGGGGAAGGCAGCGCCACGGCTTGATGGAACGGTGGGTATTGGCCATACCAGGTGGGCGACTCATGGCGCACCGTCTCGGGTAAATGCTCATCCCCACCTTGACTGCACAGGTAATATTGCTGTGGTGCACAATGGGGTGATAACTAATTACCAGGCACTAAAAGACCGACTAAGCAGTGAGGGGCATATTTTTGTTTCTGAAACAGATACTGAGGTAATACCCCACCTCATCGAAAAATACTATGATGGCAGTTTGGAAAAGGCGGTGGAAGCTGCCTTGTGTGATGTAGAGGGTTCATATGCCATCATAGTATTGATGGCAGGTGAACCCGAATTAGTAGTCGCTAGGAAAGATAGCCCATTAATTATTGGTACAGGTGATAGAGAAAACTTTATCGCCTCAGATGTGCCAGCAATACTAGATTATACCGGTAGAATTATATATTTGGAGGATGGTGATATTGGAATTGTTACTAAACATAACATAAAGGTTAGAAGAGACGGCACAGAGATTAAGAGGGAAGAGCATAAGATTTTGTGGAGCGTGGAGGAGGCTCAAAAGGCAGGCTATGAGCACTTCATGCTTAAGGAAATTCACGAGCAGCCTAGGGTAATAAGGAATACCCTTGGGGAGTACACTCGAGCGACTGAACCAATAGGCGATTTGGTGGGGATAAGAGACGCTGGTATTGAATCCATGTTCATGGTAGCCTGTGGTACTTCCTATCATGCTGTCCTGATAGGGAAATATGTTGTGGAAGAGCTGCTGGGAATTCCGGTGAGGGTCGAGCTAGCCTCTGAATTCAACTACTATAGCCATACCCTGGCTAAAACTGTTGCCATTGCTATCACTCAGTCAGGCGAGACAGCAGATACGTTGAAAGCTATGAAAAAATTAAAGGAAGTGGGATGTCGGGTGGTAGCCATTACAAATGTGGTGGGTAGCACTGCCAGCCGAATTGCCAACCAGAGTATTTATACCCGGGCTGGTCCCGAGATAAGCGTGGCCGCTACCAAGAGTTTTGTGGCTCAGCTCATGGTGCTATACTGGCTAGCACTGTCATATTCTAGGGCTGATGCTAGAAGATTAGATAGTCTACTTATGGAGTTAAGACAACTGCCAAGTAAGGTTCAACAGGTATTAGATAATGAAACTAAGATTATGGAGTACGCCAAATATCTGTCAAGGTATGAGGATGTGTTCTTTATAGGTAGAGGCATAAACTTTCCTGTAGCTCTGGAAGGGGCATGGAAACTAACAGAGGTTTCCTACATTCATGCCGCAGGCTATGCTGCCGGGGAGATGAAACACTGTCCCTTTGCCTTACTAGGTAGTGATATGCCGGTCATTGCCATTGTAGCCAAGGATAATACCTATGAGGCTATGCTGACTAATATTAAGGAAATCAAGGCTAGAGGATCACCCCTGATGGCACTGGCTGAGGAGGGGGATGAGGCTATTGAAGAACTGGCTGATTCGGTCATCACCGTGCCGCGGGTTGATGCTATATTTTCTCCTGTGGTTAACACAGTAGCCCTACAGCTACTTGCCTACTATACTGCTAAGGAGAGGGGCTGTCCTATAGACTTCCCGCGGAACTTAGCTAAAAGTGTAACTGTGGAGTAGGGAACAGGGGCTCAAGGGGGGGGTAATAAACCATCACACTTACTTGACTTCTCACTAAGCATAAGATATACTGCATAGGGTAAGCAGCAGATAACAAGATTCGTCAAGGCTGAGTGCTTCCCCCCAAGGAGTCTCAGCTTTAATTATGTCAAAATAAGATTTCAATGAAGATTGCTATTAGTGGTAAAGGCGGAGTGGGCAAAACTTTACTGGCGTCTCTCCTTGCCAAGATGTTCGCTGAGTCTGGCTATTCTGTCATTGCTATAGATGCTGACCCTGATGCTAACCTAGCGGCTACTCTTGGTTTCCCCCATCCTGAGCAGATAACCCCTATATCTGAGATGAGTGACCTTATTGAAGAAAGGACGGGAGCAAAACCTGGCCAACCCGCACCGTATTTTAAATTAAACCCCAAGGTTGATGATATACCAGAAAAGTATGCCCTGAAGCAAAACGGAATTAGATTAATGAGGATGGGGAGAATCAAAAAGGGTGGTACTGGCTGTTATTGTCCTGAGAATGCCTTGCTAAAAGCCTTGCTGAGCCACTTACTTGTGGCTAGAAATGAAGTGGTTATCTTGGATATGGAGGCAGGAATAGAGCACCTGGGACGGGCAACAGCCGGGGTGGTGAACAAGCTGATTGTAGTTGTTGAGCCAGGTAGACGAAGTATCGAAACCGCCCTTAGCATTGAGAAACTAGCTGGAGAGATTGACTTACAGAATGTAGCTGTGGTAGGGAATAAGGTCAGAAACCAATCAGATAGGGAATTCATTATTTCTAGCCTGCCCGGTTTTGAATTCCTCGGCTTTATCCCCTATGACCAGGCGATAGTAGATGCTGACCTTGCTAATCTCCCCATTCTGGACTCCAGTCAGCAGATTACTGCTGCAGTGAAAGATATCTATCAGGCTCTGTTATCTACTATTAGGGTACCAAGTACAAATTAGAAAGAGAGTATAGAGCATGAAATAAAGAGCTAGGGGTAGCCGTCCTTTCAAAGAAATTTAGGTATCATTGGTGCGAAAAACGAGGATGGCTGGAAATAGTCTCATTGAGAACGACTAATCACTAGATCAAATTATAAAACAATAAAAGGAGGTTTCATGGCTTACGACGCAACAAAAATGAAGGATTGGCAGATTGCCGAAGCCGCTGAAGAAAATATGCCAAGTTCTGAGGAGTGGCGAGAGCGACTGGGTCTAGAAAAGGGCGAGATGCTTCCCTACGGGAGAATATCCAAGCTCGATTTCTTGAAGATTATGGAGCGTTTCAAGGATAAACCAGATGGCAAGTACATTGAGGTGACTGCTATAACCCCAACACCACTGGGTGAAGGGAAAAGTACGACTTCATGCGGTCTTATTGAAGGTATGGGCAAGCGGGGCCTGAATGTCGGTGGCTGTCTGCGTCAACCTTCAGGCGGTCCCACGATGAATATCAAAGGGACTGCTGCCGGTGGCGGTAATGCACTGCTTATCCCCCTGACCGAGTTCTCAATGGGCCTTACCGGTGACATCAACGATATTATGAATGCCCACAACTTGGCTATGGTGGCTCTTACCGCAAGGATGCAACACGAACGCAACTATGATGACGAGCGACTGGCTAAGTTAACCAAGATGCGACGCCTAAATGTTGACCCTACAAGAGTGGAGATGGGCTGGGTTCTGGACTTTTGTGCTCAAAGCCTCCGTAATATTACTATTGGCCTTGGCGGTCGTATGGATGGCTTCCTGATGCAGTCTAAATTCGCCATCGCGGTGAGTTCTGAGCTAATGGCGATGCTATCCATTGTCAGAGATTTAGCTGACCTGCGGGAAAGAATGGACAATATTACTGTAGCCTATGATAAGAAAGGCAACCCGGTTACCACCGGCGACCTGGAAGTGGGTGGTGCTATGACTGCCTGGATGCGCAATACCATCAATCCTACCCTGTGTTGCACGGTGGAATACCAGCCCCTAATGGTGCATGCTGGGCCATTTGCCAATATTGCGGTGGGGCAGTCATCTATCATTGGTGACCGCGTTGGGTTGAAGTTGTTTGACTATCATGTCACTGAGAGCGGTTTTGCTGCTGACATTGGTTTTGAGAAATTCTGGAATGTTAAGTGCCGCTACAGTGGCCTTAAACCTCATGTGTCAGTGCTCACTACCACTATTCGAGCGCTTAAGATGCATGGTGGCGGGCCCAGAGTGGTAGCTGGTATTCCATTATCTGATACTTACACTAAAGAGAATTTGGAGCTCCTAGAAAAAGGTCTGCCCAATATGTTACACCTTATTGGTGTTATCAGAGAGTCCGGTATAAATCCAGTGGTGTGCATTAATCGTTTCCATACTGACACTGATGCTGAGGTTGCCCTGGTTCGAAAGGCAGCTGAGGCAGCCGGGGCACGCTGCGCCGAAAGTAGTCACTGGGCTGACGGTGGTGATGGCGCTCTTGAACTGGCCGATGTTGTTAAGGAAGCCTGTGAGGAAGAAAATGAATTCAAGTTCCTCTATCCTATGGAAATGAAGCTGCGAGACCGAGTGGAAAAAATCGCCAAAGTGGTCTACGGGGCAGATGATGTCTCCTGGACTTCAGAGGCTGAGGCTAAAGCCAAGAAATTTGAGTCCGATGCTAAATATGATGATTATACTACAATGATGGTAAAGACCCACCTGAGTCTCACTCATGACCCGACATTAAAGGGAGTACCTAAGGGCTGGACTCTGCCAATTCGTGATGTGCTAATTTATTCCGGAGCGAAATTCCTTTGTCCCTGCGCTGGAACCATCAGTCTGATGCCAGGAACCTCATCTGATCCTGCCTTTAGGAAAGTGGATGTGGATGTAAAGACAGGAAAGGTGCAAGGAGTCTTTTAGTATTTTGGGGTTGATATTTGATAGAATAGGTAGCGAAGATATAGCGTTAGGAAGAAGGAGGTTTGCTTTGAACCTGGTTAGTATTGATGTTGTTGGTGAACTCCCTTCAGTGACTGGAAGACCGATCAGCCTGATAGATAATCAATCAAAGTGGGGAGTGACCGTTTGAGTTTCTCTATTGCTGTGGCGGGAAAGGGTGGTAGCGGGAAGACATCGGTGACAAGTCTCATCATCCGTTATTTGAAAAATAACAAACTGGAGCCAGTTCTGGCAATTGATGCTGACCCTAATGCCAACCTGGGGGAAAGTTTGGGACTTGAGGTGAAGCAAACGGTTGGCTCAATAATCGCTTCCTTCAATGAGGAGAAAATAAACATTCCACCCGGAATGACCAAAGAGGCTTACCTAGAGTATAAATTAAATGGGGCTCTGGTTGAGAGCAAGGGGCTTGACCTGTTGACAATGGGTAGGGGTGAGGGTCCAGAGTGCTACTGCTATCCCAATCTCCTCTTGAGGAAATTTGCCGATTCGCTGGCGGGAAACTATGCTTATGTAGTTATGGACAATGAGGCAGGGATGGAACATCTGAGTCGAAGAACCACCCAGAATATTGATGTTTTGCTGTTGGTCTCTGACCACTCGGTGAAGGGTGTTCGAACTGTAGCTCGAATAAGGGACCTGGTCTCTGAACTCAAGTTAGTAGTGAGCAGGCAAGCGGTGATAATTAATTTTGCTCCCACCAAGCTAGCCCCTCTAGTCAGTGAAGAATTGGCTAGGTTAGGAATTGAGCCCACAGCTCTAGTTCCTGAAGATGAGCAGATATGTGAATATGACCTTGAGCTTAAGCCACTTCTAGAGTTGCCTGATACCTCTAAAGCAGTGGGGGTAGTTAATAATTTAATGGCTGAGCTTCTTAATGGAAACTGAATTTTGCATAAGGAGGTAGGAAAATGACAGCGCAGATTATTAGGGGCACTGAGGTTGCGAAACAGATTCGTGAGGAGCTGAAACAGGAAATCGCTGACCTGAAGGAGAAGCATAATTTGGTACCGGGCTTAGTTACTATCTTGGTGGGCGAGGACCCGGCGTCCCAGGTCTATGTTGGGCAGAAGGTGAAGACATGCGATGCCTTGGGTGTCTACTCGGAAAAACATGACCTGCCGGCTGATACCAGTCAGGAAGACCTCATGGCTCTAATTGACAAGTTGAATAAGGACCCCAAAATTCACGGTATTTTGGTCCAACTACCCCTACCCAAGCACTTAAATGAGCAAGAAATCCTCTACGCCATTGACCCTAAAAAGGATGTTGATGGCTTTCACCCGGTGAACGTGGGTAAACTGATGATTGGAGAACCGGATTATTTGCCCTGTACTCCTCACGGAATTCAGCAGCTCTTAATCAGGTCGGGGGTCAAAATTGAAGGGGCGGAGGTAGTGGTGGTAGGTAGAAGCAATATCGTAGGCAAACCTATCGCCAATATGCTTCTCCAGAAAAGGGAGGGGGCCAACGCTACGGTTACTGTATGCCACACTCGAAGCCGGGATATGGCCTTTCATACCAAGAGGGCTGATATTTTGATTGTAGCCGCCGGCAAAGCTAAAGCTATTACCGCTGATATGGTGAAAGAAGGGGTAGTGGTAATTGACGTCGGCGTGAACCAGATCGGCACGACACCAGAAGGTAAAAGAATTCTTTCTGGAGACGTTGACTTTGACGCTGTTAAGGAGAAGGCTAAGGCTATTACTCCCGTACCCGGTGGGGTAGGTCCCATGACCATAACCATGCTTATGCTAAATACGGTAAGAGCAGCCAAGCTGGCCGCCGGTTTAGCTTAAAAGGAGAAAGACGAATGGAATACAATGTTGAGAAAAAGAGTGCACCAGGTAGGGAAGAGGTAGAGGTACTGGGTGCGACCTTTGAAGAGGGTAAACCCGAGGGTGAGGAAGCTGGTAAATGGAGACAGAAACTAGGGAGCAGAGAGGATAAGCTTAAGTATCTACAAAATGGCGAGAGATATTGGTATGGGGAAGAATGGTACGGTAGTGAAAAGAGGAAGAATCCAGCTTAGTAAGTAGTACGGGAGGCAAAAATGGCGTTTGAGGTTCCTAAAACATTATATAGCGGTAAAATCAAAGAAGTAACGCTGGGTAAAGGGGATAAAGCTGTAACCGTTGGTGGAGAGACATCTTATCCCTTTTATCTTTTTGAAGGTGAGATGCCCCACCCATCTCAAATAGCCATGGAGGTTTGGGACTGTCCGCCTGAGGAGTGGCCTGAAGCGGCTCTTGAGCCTTTTGTTGGGGTAACTGATGACCCTGTTGCCTGGGCGAAGAAGTGCATTGATGATTATGGAGCTGAGATGATTGCCCTGCAACTGGTAAGTACTGACCCCAATGGGCTAGACCGCGCTCCTGATGAAGCTGCCCAGGTTGTCAAGAAGGTGGCTGACGCTATTAATGTTCCCTTAATCGTCTGGGGGACAGCTAATGAAGATAAAGACACTGAGGTTCTAAGAAGGGTAAGTGAGATTTGCCAGGATAAGAATTTGATTATCGGACCCGTTGTGGAGAAAAACCATAAAAAGATTGGTGCTTCAGCTCTTGCTTATCACCATACGGTGGTTGCATCAACACCCATAGATATTAACCTGGCTAAGCAGCTTAATATCCTGCTGGGCAATCTTGGGGTGCCTGATGAGCAGTTGGTAATTGACCCTACTGTCAGCAGCATAGGTTATGGCATTGAGTACTGTTACTCGGTGATGGAGAGAATGAGGATGGCTGGGTTAACCCAGCAGGATGAGAAGCTCCAATTCCCTATCATTTGCAATATATCTAAAGAGGTATGGAAGACTAAGGAAGCAAAATTACCAACTGAGGAAGACCCTAAGCTTGGTGATGCCAAAAAGAGGGGCATTTTAATGGAGGCAATCTCGGCAGTAGCTCTACTTCTGGCGGGAGGGGACATATTAGTTATGAGACACCCGGAAGCGATAAGACTGGTTCGAGAAATGATAGCTGAGTTGGCAGCTTCCTAAAAATTAAAAACTGGGAGGTAGAAGGTAGAGATGGCAGAAAAAGAAACCAAGAGTATTGACCAGGCTACTATCGAAATGATTGAGAAGGCTACCCAGGAGAATGTACGGACTGTATTTGACCGTGCTGAAGCAATGAGACCTTGTCCTATTGGTGGCGAGGGTAGCTGCTGCAGTAATTGTGCAATGGGTCCTTGCCGTGTACCGATGGGCAGGAACAAGGAAGAGACGCCTGAGGAACATGCTAAAAGGACTGGTGTGTGCGGGGCTACAGTGGAGACTATATCCGCCCGCAACTTTGCCCGAAAAATTGCGGCCGGGTCGGCTTCTCATAGCGACCACGGACGCCGTGTAGTTGAGACCTTCAAGCTCATGGCGGAAGGCAAGGCTACAGACTTTGAAATCAAAGATGAGCAGAAACTGCTGAAACTGGCGCTCGACCTCGGCGTTGAGATTGGTGATCGTACCAATAATGAAATTGCGTTGGATATTGCCAAAATCTGTGAGAACGAGTTCGGCAAGCAGGAGGGTGAGCTTATTTTTATTAAGAACGCTCCCCTGAAGCGTCAGGAAATCTGGCGACAGCATGGTGTCGTGCCGCGCGGTATTGACCGCGAGGTTGTCGAGCTCATGCACCGCACCCATATGGGTGTTGACCAGGATTACAAGAACCTGATGCTCCAGGGCACGAGGGCGGCTCTAGCTGACGGTTGGGGTGGCAGTATGATTGCCACTGAGCTTCAGGACTGCATGTTCGGTACGCCCTCTCCTGTATTGAGTGAGATAAACCTGGGCGTCCTCGAAAAGGATATGGTAAATATCGTGATTCACGGCCACGAGCCGGCGCTGGCTGAAATGTTGGCTGTGGTGAGCCAGGACCCCGAACTCATCAAATATGCTAAGTCTAAGGGGTCTAAAGGCATCAATCTGGCTGGTATGTGCTGTACCGCCAACGAGATATTGATGCGTCACGGAGTGCCTATTGCCGGGAACTTCCTGCAACAAGAGTTAGCCATCGTCACCGGCGCCCTCGATGCGATGGTCGTCGACGTACAGTGCATAATGCAGGGGCTCCAGGAAGTAGCTAGCTGCTTCCATACCAAGCTTATTACCACCGATAACCGTGCCAAAATTACGGGCGCTACCTATATGCCCTTTGACGAGCGTAATGCCAAGGAATCGGCCAAGACCATTATTAAAGCCGCTATTGACAACTTCCCCAACCGCGGCGATAACGTGAGAATCCCACAGGTGAAGACACCGCTTATTGCAGGATTTTCCCACGAGACCATCAACTACCTGCTCGGCGGTCTCTTCCGGGCCTCTTATCGGCCGCTTAACGACAATATCATCAACGGTCGAATCAGGGGGGTGGCTGGTGTAGTCGGTTGCAACAACGTCCGTACTACCCATGACAGTGCCCATATTGCCATGATTAAGGAATTGCTTAAGAACGACGTGCTGGTGCTGTCTACCGGCTGCGCTGCAATGGCAGCAGCCAAGGCTGGCCTAATGGTGCCCGAAGCCGCCAGGGAATTCTGCGGTCCCGGCCTGGCTGAGGTCTGCGAGGCGGTAGGTATTCCACCAGTACTGCACATGGGTGCTTGCATTGATAACAGCCGCATCCTGATTGCGGCCACTGCCATGGTCAAGGACGGTGGTTTGGGAGATGATATAAGCGATCTGCCAGCAGCCGGCGCTGCCCCGGAGTGGATGAGTGAAAAGGCAATTGCTATTGGACAGTACTTTGTTGCCTCAGGAGTATTTACTGTGTTCGGCACTACCTGGCCGACAACGGGCAGCAAGGAATTCACCAACCACCTGTTTAAGGACATGGAAGAGATGTATGGTGGCAAGTGGGCGTTTGAGCCAGACCCGATTAAGGCAGCCCAGCTTATGATTGAGCATATTGATAAGAAACGCAGAGCTCTAGGTATTGACAAGGCTAGAGAAAGAGTGCTCTATGACATGGAAATGCGTCGGGAACTGGATAAAGTATAGGAACACTATTGGCAAAATCGTGAAGGGAGGACTTAATAGATGTCCAAAATAGTTGCATCAGCAGCAATCAGGGGGGCACATAAGATTGTAGGCCAGGCTGAGAAGAAATGGCAGCAGGCGATGGATAAGTGGGGAGCCAACGAACCGGTAGGTTTCCCGAACACTGCTTACTTTCTGCCGGTAATCTATGGCATCTTAGGCCACAAGGTGGAGAAATTAGGTGATATGGAGCCGGTGCTGAAAAAGTGCCGAACTGTACTCCCGCCGCCGGTGAGGGAAACTCACCCTCTACCCTATCTAGCACCAGCCCTTGATGCTGGCATGGTAACTTTCTGGGCTGAAGAAATTATTGAAGCTATAAGGTATCTGGAACAGCCAGATTTCTATACTAAACAGGAAGATATTACCGACAGTAATATCTGGTTAGGTGCCGCTGATGATGTCATCCTCAGGAAAAGAGGTATTGAATTCGTCGATGGTACTGCTCCCGGTTTTGCTGCCATTCTTGGTGCTGCTCCCAGTCCCGATATTGCTAAGCAAATTGCTGAGGAGCTACAGCAAAAGAACCTGTATGTCTTTATGTCGGCTGAGTATAACGGGAAGAGATTCTCAGAACAGCTTCTGGAGGCTGGGGTACAGATTGGCTGGCCAACCCGTTTGGTCTCGTTTGGTCCTGATGTCTCGGCAACTGTATTTGCCGCTGGCTTTGCTACCAGGGCAGCTATGTCCTTCGGTGGCATTGAGGCCGGCGACTTCAGAAAGATACTTATTTATAACAAGGACCGTGTCTTTGCCTTCGTTTTGCCGATGGGCTATGTTACCGATGAATGGTACGCTAACGCGGCTGGAGCTATCAATTATGGCTTCCCTGTCATTGCAGATACTCCAATACCTGAGATACTGCCTACGGGAATATGCACCTACGAACATGTTGTTTCCAATATCCCTCACGAGAACATGGTTGCCAAAGCGGTAGAAGTAAGAGGGTTAAAGGTTACCGTGGCTGAGGTTCCAATTCCGGTAGCCTTTGGTGCTGCCTTTGAGGGTGAGAGAGTTCGAGGCGAAGATATCTATCTGGAGGCTGGTGGTGGTAGAACCCCAATGGTGGAGTGGGTTACCAGCAAGCGGATGGACGAAGTAGAAGATGGAAAGGTTGAAGTGATTGGGCCTGAGCTAACCGATGTTCCCGCTGGTAGCCGATTACCTCTGGCTATAGCTGTTGAAGTCGCTGGCAGAGAGATGCAGGAGGACTACGAGCCTATTCTGGAGCGACAGATTCATCATCTGATAAACTACGCTCAAGGGGTGATGCACATCGGGCAGAGGGATATCGCTTGGATGCGAATTGCTAAGCAGGCAGTAGAAAAAGGCTTCCGGCTCTCTCATATCGGTACTCTCCTCCATGCCAAACTGCACCAGGATTTTGGCCGAATATTTGACAAGATGCAGGTCAAACTTTATACCGAAGAAGATAAGGTAAAGGAGATAGTTGGAAAAGCCAGAGCAGTATATGGAGCTAGAGATACCCGAATCGAGGGCATGACTGACGAAACCATCGACACATATTATTCATGCACCCTGTGCCAGTCCTTTGCTCCCAGCCATGTTTGTTGCATTAGTCCGGAAAGAACCGGTCTTTGTGGTTCCTATAACTGGATGGACTGTAAAGCTGCCTACGAGATTAACCCCACCGGACCTAATCAGCCAGTGGAGAAGGGTGAGGTTATTGACGCCAAACTGGGCCAGTGGAAAGGGGTGAACGAGTTTATTTTTAAGGCTTCTCGCGGCAAGATAGAACATTATAACTTCTACAGTATAGTAAACGACCCGATGACTACTTGTGGCTGTTGCGAGTGTATCGCTGCTATCCTCCCTGGGTGTAATGGTGTAATGACAGTGAACAGGGAGTACACCGGGGAGACCCCTTCTGGGATGAAATTTACGACTCTGGCTGGGACTATTGGCGGTGGCTTGAGCTCTCCCGGCTTTGTTGGCCACGGTAAATACAATACTACCCAGAGAAAATTCATCGCCGGTGATGGCGGGTTATTGAGAATGGTCTGGATGCCCAAAATGCTGAAGGAGGAGATTGGTGACCGATTTAAGGCTAGAGCTGAGGAGTTAGGCGTGCCTGATCTTCTTGACAAGATTGCTGATGAAACTGTCGGCGTTACCGAAGAGGAGATTCTTCCCTTCCTGCAGGAGAAGGGGCACCCAGCCCTTACTATGGAGTCAATACTAGGCTAGGAAAGGAGTAATCAAACTGGTGGCACGGCGATAATGGATGCCATGCTTACTGTTACCGTGGATAATAGCTAGGGAAGGAGTTTTTCGAACTGTCGATACAAGGATAATGATGCTATTCCCATTCTTACCGAAAATAAAGCTTAGGAAGGGAGTATGAAAAGTGCCACTTACTGGAATAGAGATATTTAAGTTACTGCCCAAGACGAACTGTAAAGAATGTGGGGTGCCTACTTGTCTTGCCTTTGCTATGAGTCTAGCTGCAGGCAAGGCAGAATTAAGTGCCTGTCCCTACGTCTCTGAGGAGGCAAAAGCTAAGCTGACCGAGGCAGCGGCGCCCCCGATTAGACCGGTTACCATTGGTGTCGGCGACAGGGCATTGAAGGTTGGTGGCGAGACGGTTATGTTTCGCCACGAAAAAAGGTTTGAGAACCCTCCTGGTTTTGCCATCGTTATCAAGGATACTATAGGGGACTCTGAGGTTGACGCCAGGTTGGAGAGGTTCAAGCAGCTCCAGTATGAGAGAGTAGGGCTTATCCTCCGGCCTGAGCTGGTAGCAGTAAAGGATGAATCAGGTGATGCCAGCAAATTTGAAGCACTGGCGAGTAAAGTCAAGCAAAATAGTGATTGCGGCATTGTTCTGATGAGCAACAATCCTGATATTCTGGCTGCTGGCGTAAAGGCATGTGCTGACCGAAAACCACTAATATATGCTGCCACCAAGGATAATCTGGACCGTGTTGCCGATTTGGCTAAAGCCAGTTCGTGCCCGGTAGCAGTAAGAGCTTCCAGTCTAGAGGAGCTTGCCGAACTGACTACCAAATTAACTGAGGCCGGAATCAATGATATTGTTATTGATTCCGGGTCAAGAACTGTTCGCCAGGCATTTGAGGACCAGGTAATCATCAGGAGTGCTGCCTTAACTAAGAAATTTCGACCCTTAGGCTTCCCCACTATTGTGTTTCCCTCTGAGATGACTGATGACCCGATGAAAGAGGCGGTAATGGCCTCCATGTTTGTGGCTAAATATGGTGGTATCATTGTTCTCTCCGATTTTCAGGGAGAAAGCCTGTTTCCTCTGCTTGTAGAAAGGCTGAATATCTACACTGATCCCCAGCGACCACTGGCTACCACCGAGGGGATTTACGAGATTGGTGAGCCTGATGAAAATTCTCCGGTGCTTATTACTACCAACTTTTCGCTCACCTATTTCATTGTTTCTGGTGAAGTAGAATCCAGCAAAGTTCCCAGCCATCTTCTGGTTATGGACACCGAGGGGCTTTCGGTTATGACGTCGTGGGCGGCTGGGAAATTTGTTGCCGATGCTATCGGACCCTTTGTCAAGAAGACCGGAATTATGGATAAGGTTAAGCACCACAAATTAATAATTCCAGGATATGCTGCCGCCGAAAGTGGCGGTTTAGAAGAGGAGTTACCAGGTTGTGGGATTCTGGTTGGTCCCCGGGACGGGGCTCACATTCCAGCCTATCTTAAAGAATGGAAACCATAAGGAGGGAAAGATGATCCTTATCGGGGAGCATATAAATATTATGTCAAAGACCCTCGGTCCGGCAATGAGGGAGAGAAACCCTAAGCCTATTCAGGAAATGGCTAAGGCTGAGGCTGGGATAGATTATCTTGACCTCAACATCGGCCCTGCCCGAAGGGGTGGGGATGAACTGATGGAGTGGGTGGTCAACACGGTACAGGAGGTTACAGACAAGCCGTTGTCACTGGATACGACAAACCCTGTGGCAATGGAAGCTGGTTTGAAGGTATGTAGGAGCAGAGCATTAATCAATTCTGTTTCTCTTCAACCAGACAGGCTGGAGAAAGGGCTTCCCCTCGCTAAAAATTATAATACCGATATGATTGGCCTTCTGTGGGGCACTGAGGGAATGCCGCGCGACGCTAATGAAAGGGCTGTCCTTGCTGTTGATCTGGTCTATAAAGCCGGTGAGATGGGCATCCCTGCTGAGAACATCTGGATCGACCCTATAGCTAGCCCAGTATCTGTAGAGATAAATCAGGTAAAATCCTGCGTGGAGTTTATGAGTATGCTGGGAGATATTGCTCCCGGGTGTAAATCTACCGTGGGCTTATCAAACGTCTCCAACGGCACCCCTGCTCATCTCAGGCCCTATCTTAATCGGACCTATCTGATAATGCTTATGAGGTATGGACTTCACTCAGCCATTGTTGATGCCTTTGACTCTGAGTTGATAAAAATAGCTAGAGGTGAGATGCCAGCGATCGTTGATCTGGTGTATCGGGTAATGGATGGCTACAAATCCAACCTTTCCTCGCTAAGTCAAAAAGAAGAGGAATATGTGAAAACGGTCAGGGTGCTTATTGGTGAATCGCTCTATTCCCATTCCTGGCTTGAGATATAGTGTCAATTCCCCTAGACAGAAGAGGTGGATTTAGTGGTTGAGGAACTTCCGCTAGTTTGGTAAGCAATCTCTAATAAACTTGGTTGTAGGATGGAAAGCAAACGTTTAACACTGCCTGAACAGAAGAATTATGGATATGCCTATAAGCTTGCTTATAAACTTGCCTGTGAACAGCTAGCTAAGATTGAGGATATTGAGCAGCAGTGCCGCCAGAGTGGTGCTCGATATCGCGTATTAGATTCTAAAAAAGAAATCATTATCCAATATCTGAACCAACCATACCTAATTACTCTTCCCAATATTGAGATTTCATTGATGGATAGTGCGGACGAGATACCAACAAGGGATAAGCTTCTCATACTTCACTATTTCAATTCAGCAAAAGGTACTCCTACTGCCAATAATGTGATTACCTTCAGGGAACTGCCAGAAGGAAGTGTATACAATCCGACATTTTACAAGAGGACTATCGAGCCTCTCTTGAACTACTTTGGCAAAGACCCTCATCTTTTGGTAGACGTCAGCGAAAAGTTAGGTGGTCATAAGGCAGATTATGGCGATGCAGCGGTAACCATTAGCGCTTTCAGTCATGTCCCGATAACTATAATCTTGTGGCGGGGCGATGATGAACTTGCTCCCCAAGGGAGTGTGCTATTTGATGCCACCATTTCTGACTACCTTCCCACTGAAGATATAACTGTGCTTTGTGAAACCATTACCTGGAGATTAATTAAATATATAAGGGAAGCCTAAGAACACTCTGTCTTTGAGAGACAGAAACAGGCGTGTTCCTTTTATTCTGATAGAGTTATATGAAACCACAAGTCAGCGTACAAGTCTAATTGGTAGTTCCAGCAAGTATATGAAAGTAACATCGATTGTTCTAGCCGGTGGTAAAAATCTGCGGTTGGGTAAGTATAAAGCTCTGGAGGTTATTGGTGGTAAAAGCCTGATTGAGCGCGTTATTGAGCGACTCAGACCGCTAACCAACCGGATTCTGATAGTGACTTCCCAGGAACAGTCTGACCTCCCGGTCGCTGACAGGGCAGAAATCTTGGTAGATCTTTACCCTGGTAAGGGTCCCCTTGGCGGTATGTATACCGGCTTGCTATCTTCTCAGTCTTCACGCAGCATTGTGGTTGCCTGTGATATGCTTTTTCTCAATACTGAGCTGCTGCGCTATATGATTGAATTATCCCGTGACTTTGATGTAGTTGTCCCCAGATTGGGAGAAGAAATGGTGGAGCCGCTCCATGCCATATATTCCAAGAACTGCTTGGGTAATATGAAAACACAGTTGGAGCGTAAGCAATTGAGAGTTAACTCCTTTTTCAACTCAGTGCGCGTTAGATATGTTGAACGAGCAGAATGCCAGAAGTTAGACCCCCAGCTTTTGTCCTTCTTCAATATAAATTATCAGTCAGACCTAGACCGAGCTATCGCGCTTACTAAGGAAGGCAGATGTTAACCGTGAAACTAGCTGAATTCAAGCTTGACTTGGGCATTACGGATGAGGGCTTGCTGTTCACGCCTTGCAAAGGTAACCCTTACCGTCTAGGGCAAATATACCACGTCGGCCCGGCATTGCTCACACCTGTAGAACTGGGGGACAATCTCCTCACAGTCTTGCCTGCTCTTCCTCAGCTCGTCGCAGGTGGGAGCCCGATAGCTTCTCATCTTACCTGAAGGTATGAGGGGCATGATATTCATCAACCTGGCACCCACTTCTCTAAGGCATAGTGCTAATTTCACCATGTGATGGTCGTTTACCCCGGGGATGAGCACCGTGTTTACTTTGAGGGCAAGGCCAGCTTCCAGTGCTTTCTTGATGCCGCGCAGTTGGCTCGCAAGCAGAACTTGAGCCGCCTCTTGTCCCCGATAGATTGTCCCTCGGTAGCGCACCCAAGAATAGATGTGCTCCCCTATGCTGCTGTCAGGGGCGTTTACGGTGACGGTGAGCGCTCTGATTCCCACCTCCAAAATCTGTGGTAACCTGTCTTCCAGGACGAGACCGTTAGTGCTAACACACTTCAGCAGCTCCGGATACTCTTGGTGAATTAGCCTCAGAGCTTCAAACGTCTCGTTGTTGGCTAGTGGGTCACCTGGGCCGGCTACGCCAACAACGAAGTCCTCCGCTGTTCTTGAAGACATAATCGACCGAACCAGCTCCATCGCCTCCTCTACTGAAAGCACATTTGCCGTCCACCCTGGGTGGTGTATGGTTATATTGGCGCAAACCTTGCGCTCGCAGAAATTGCACTGGATGTTACACTTGAGAGCGATGGGCAGGTGAACCCTCCCTACCCGTTCGTGGGCCTCCCCATTAAAGCAAGGGTGCCGCCGTATGGCCTCCGTTTGTGCCACTGCCTGAAAAGTACCCACTAAATTTCTCCTTTGTGGGTGGCTACCTCGCCTTAGGTTTCAAATGGCGCCGATACAGGATCTCAAGCTTAGGAAGCTCCTCCACTGGTGTGGGAATCACGGGACGGTCATTATCCATCACCCGTTGAGCTAACTCTCGAAATACTTCCGCCTCTTCTGTCTGGGGAGAATGCTCCAGCACTGTCTGGCTCTCCACTTCACAGGTCTGGATTACCGGGCTGCGGGGGACGAAATGGACGAGTTTGCTGCCTAGGGTCTGAGCAAATTCGGCAAGGACTTCCCTTTCGAACTGCTCGTCCCCAGAGCTATTGCATATCACGCCAGCTAGCCCTGTTTCACCCCGCCGTGAGAGGCGGCGAATCGCTTTAGCAATGTTGTTAGCAGCATAAATGCTCATAAATGCACCAGAGCAAAGGAGGTAGATTTCCCGGGCGTAGCCTTCGCGGATTGGCTGGGCAAAGCCGCCACAAACCACATCCCCCAAGACATCGTAAACCACTACATCAACGCTATAGGTGTCGAAGGCCTTGAGATCCCTGAGAATGTTTATGGCTGTCAATACCCCACGCCCAGCGCAGCCAATCCCTGGCTCAGGGCCTCCCGACTCGACACAATAAATCCCCTGAGATCCCTCGAAAACGATGTCCTTGAGAGCAATGGCATGTTCGTCACGCCCCATTCTCAAATGCTCCCTATAGGTTTCGAGCACTGTCGGAATCAACTGTCCTCGGGTTAGACTCCTGGTGGAATCCCTCTTGGGGTCGCAACCCACCTGCATTACCTGGAGGCCCTGCTCTCGGAGTGCCATACAAAGGTTGCTAGAAACGGTGCTTTTACCGATCCCTCCCTTACCATATATCGCAATCTGTTTCATCTACCACCTCGCTTTATAGCCCCTCTCCTTAGACCGGTATCTATCCAACCAGTCGTTGTGGATGCATTCAATCAGATTCAGCATGCCCACATAGCCGAAGTATTCCCGATCGATGCTGCGAAATCGGGAAATGGGGTTCACTAATCGGAAGACGAAGGGGATGTTCAATTCCTCAACGGCATGTCTCTCTATATTGCTGCCGAACACTACTTCTGGTTTGACCTCGCCCAGGGCTAGTTTCGACTGATACACATCGGCGTTATATACCACCTTGGGATTGAGGTCTAACTCCATTAACTCTCGCTCCAGAATCTCCTTTGCCCCCGGTAGGCATGACCTCAGGCAAAGGAGTCGGGGAATCATCTCCAGGTCCTCGGTGATGAAATGTAGCAGTGGAATGCCCACCGTGGCATCGGTAACGATAGCTGCCGGTGCCCGGTGCATGAAGAACTGCTCTAAGCCCTTGCGCCGACACTGCTCTACCACCATCTTCTCCCCTTCAGCGGCAAGCCTCTCAGCTATATCCTGAGCTCCCAGTCTCTTCCCCAGTTCCGTAAGCCAGCGACGGGTATTGGTAAATCCCACGGGCAAAGGCATCCCGTTACACAACTGCTCGATGCCAAATTCCTGAGCCAAGTAGTCGGCTGCCTTTTGGCCGGCATCATGACTGAGCACAATACAAGCTTCCGCAGCAGCTACATTCTCAAACTCATTTATTCTCGTGTTGTGAGCCAGGGTAGTTAAAAGCTTTGCCCCCATCTGGTGTAGAATTCCCTTGACCCAGTCCAAGTCACCCGCCCAGGTGGGATTATTATTAGCATGGGGAGCAATGAGACACACGGAGCCTGGGACTTTCTTTTTATCCCGGACTACTAGCTTTTTTAACATGGCATTCAGGGCTATATCCGTGCCCCAGTTCTGGTCGCCACGAAAGCCGGCGCACTCGATGGGTACAATCTCGAAGTCCACCTGAGGACGCATATCCTCGCACACAGCAACAATATCATCCCCTACAATCTCTGGGCCGCAGGAACTAAGCACAAAGAGAAGGGACACTTCCAGCTCTTGAGCCTCAAGTATGGTACGAGCCAAGAGCTCCTCACCACCATGGACAATCTCATCCTCACATAGTTTAGTGCATAGGGTGAGGGTCTCTGTGTAGTCTGCGTCCTGCCACCTAAAAGCGGCGTTGACTAACTGATAGCACCCCTGCGGTGAGTGGGCCAGAACGCAGCAGCCGGTGACTCCCAGAGCAGTCTGTGCGGCACCATAAAAAGCACATCGAAGGTAGGGGTCGTGGCACCTTTCCGCAGTAGCTCTCATCAGCTCCTTGGTCTCGGTCATATCAATCAACCCCCGTATAGTACTTCACGGAATAGCTTGGAGCGAGGGCGACTAGCGTGCTCCATGCTGGACTGTACCAGCCTGGCCATGTTTCTGATCCCGCGATAACCAAAATGGGGATACCCGGTCTCAGTCGTCAGGTTCACCTGGGGGACACCAGGCTGTCTCAGAGGACTCCCCAGATAGACAGCGTTGTCGTATTGAGCAGCAATCATCTCCAGCTCCGCCTCTGTCTCCCATGAGGAACGGAAGGTGCCTAGGGAGAAGAGCCCTTTGGTTAGGATGACTTCAGGGTTCTGCCCTTGCTGTAGCAAGAACTTGATGCTGGGCATCCGCTCCTTGATGGTGTAAGGATGGATGTTAACGACAATAGGGTGAGCACCAAACTCCCCAGCCATTCTGGCCAGGGCAAGAGCCCTGATGGGACCTGGGAATTCCGTAATTTCCACCAAGGCGGTCTTCCCTTCGAAGAAACGCCTTAAGATATCTATTTCTTTAGTAAGCTCCCCAGTTTCCTTGCGAATCATCTCCCTTGCTGACTCTTCTAGCCCCAGAGGCAAGGCTACCCCCATGATCCATTCCTCGGTAGCCTTTAAGCCATAAGGAAGACCAGTACGGGCATAGGGTATGCCGAAGCGCTCCTCCATGAGATCCCCTAGTTTCTGTCCCCAATCGTAGCACCACGAGGCGTTCAGTTCTACAGCGCGCGCCCGGCGAATCTGCTCCATGGTGCACCCACCGCAGAGAATACCGTTGATCTTAGCCCCTATGGCGTATACCATTCTCTTAATCTCATCCAGGTCTTCGGTCCACTCGGTAAGGGTAGGGCCTTGCCGGGCGCCGATGATGTTGATGGTTTCCCCCATTTTCTCTGTAGGTGGCTCCATTAGCTCCATGATTACTCTGAAAGCATCCTCATAGCCACTACGGAAGTCGCCGCCAAACCCTTCGCTGCGTATGGCCAACACTTTAGCATTGACCTCCCTCTCTGCTTTTTGGGCAATGGTTTCCACATCATCGCCGATGATTCCAGAACAGCAGCACGAAAAAATTACGATGAGATCAGGGTGGTACCTTTGCTCGGCTTCTTTCACCGCTTCCAGAACCTTCCCCTCCCCTCCATACACTATGTCGGCCTCGTCCTGCGCGGTGCAGGAGGTAGGCTCCAGGGGAACACCGCGGTATTCGCAGCTGCTCATTTTGTAGGTAGTAGCCACGGAATAGGTACAACCCTTAGGGCCGTGAATCACTGGTGCCATATGACGAATGCCGTTGAGCACCTGAAAGGCGGTCCAGAACTTGCAAGGGGGGGCATGAGATGCCTGAAGCTTGGGAATCATCTCACCTCTTTCCACCTTTTCCAGGAGCTGCTGTAGTGTACCCTGATAGGCTATACGGCTATCATCCATTAGTGCCTCCCCCTAACTTAACTAACCGCATTTTCGCTAACAATTATACCAAGGTGCAAGGAAAGGTGTCAACGAAATGTACTAGACGAGTGCATTAGTGACATATCATCTCCTCTTCTCCTTGATTTTCTTGTCCCCTGCACCAGAAAGTTAAGCGAAGTCAGGTTTGCTTGCCTCATCGGGATAAAACGCATAGAAATGAGCATAAGAACAAACCACCTTGGCTCAGACGGCTGATGCAGTTCAGAGCTGGTGCCGAGGGTGGGTCACGTGCTCTACAAGAAACTCAGCCTGAATAGGAGCTTAATGTGGCCTAGCCGGGGTGCGGAGATAGGGATAGGCTTTGGCATGCTGGCCTAAAGGTGGCCCATATTCACCCTGAGTTACTATCGCTAGAAAAGAGACAGGTGTGCCGAACCTTTGATATTATGGGGTTCCGAGTCTCTGTTGAATATAGTGGCGAATGGGATGCCCTTGGCCAAAGAGGGCAGAACTATGGCTACCGGGAAGCAGTAGAAAAATACGGGCTAAGAGACGCCTTGAAAAAGTTGAACGAGCCCTGGGACGGAGTATAAGAACTATTGGCTGCTGGCTAATAGTTGGGGAGCCAGCAGCCAATTTAATCTCTTCAGCGCTGCCTCAAGACCATATTTCTTGGGGAAACCCTACTATGGATAAAAGGGATATCTCCGGCGCCTCAACCATAAAACACGAATAAAAAGGCTATGATTTTGGGTGGGGTAGGGGGGTAAGCCAGCAAAATAGCTCTATTTATTGACATTGCACTTCAAGGTTCCCTTTAAAAGGATGTGGAGCCTCAGTAACAGCAATCTCGACATTCAAAACATACTTGCCCTTCTGTTTCCCTTTCACCTTAAGGGCACTCACGAAGCATTCGTCCTTTGGCAATCTTCTTGCGTGACCATACTCGCAATGGTAAGACCCGTGCCAGTCTATATATTCCTCGTGTGGCAACCAATTGTAGTCCTTTTTGACAAATGCCTTTATTCTGTCGACTATTTCAGGTTTGCTTTTGAATCCAAAGCGCTGTCCTTCATGTTCTTCGAGAAATCCTATAACAAAACTTCGCAGCGTTTGGCTTTCTGCCATCCTCCACCTAATGTGCAATTCCCTTTCACAGCCTACAGGTATTGAGATAGACTGACCTAATGGAATTTCGGCGTCTTCCTTTTGGTCGAAGCCCTCGACCGTATATTTTTGTTTCGGAGGAAGATAGAATTCTAAGTCCTTAATTTGAGCTTGGTCATAAACTTCGCCAAAAATCTGCTTTCTGAGAAGTCTTGTCTGCCAAGAGACTATGGCAAGGGTGATTATCGCGACTATAAGAGCTATCGAGCTTATGATGGTTGCGGCTATATTCATCTTGATTTCCCCACCCTGTTTAATCTACTCACCGCCTCATTCTTCTCTCTAATGCCTAGCTTAGTCTTGTTTATTGCTTTTCTGAGAAGCTCGATTGACTGGTCGTAGGTTTTTCTATCTACCGGGTAGGGGATGCCATCCTTGCCGCCGTGGGCAAAGCTGTAGCGGGCGGGGTCGCGGTAGCTGGGGGCTACCCCATAGACCAGCTCGGAAATCAGGCTCAGGGCGCGGATAGTCTTAGCACCTACCCCCGGCAACCCTACCAGCTCTTCAAAGTTATTTGGCTGGCGCTCATAGGTGCTTATAAGAATCCGTCTCAGGCTATCGGGGTGGAGGTCATCAGTGCTCAGGTAGTGGCGGGAAGGCAGGCTCAGCGTCTTGATCTTCTTCAGGTCAAGCACAATGCTTTCCGGCTTTTGATTGGCGACTATTTCGGTGATGGTGGTGCGGGTGGGGTCACTTTCACTGGCAACCAGGTTCAGTGCATGTCCCCTTGTCTCAGACAGGATGGCGGAGTGGGGCTCATTGACAAAGTTAGTTACAGCCTCACCCAGCCAGTGATAGCGGCGGGCGTAGCGGGCAGCCTCATTCATACCCTGCTGAACAACTGCCCACGAGCCACGGTTGGTAAACAGGAAAGTATGATGGTAAAGCTGGTAGCCGTCCTGAACGGCGGAGCTATCTACCTTGGCTGACATACGGCTGGCATACACCAGTGGCACTGGGTTTATTGAGATTAACTCTCCCCAGTTCTCCAGCTCAGAAGGAGTCCGCCGTGAAGTCCTGCCCTTACCCCCAGCGACAAACAAGCCTAAGTCGCGTTCCAGCCCCTTTATCCCTTCCTTGAGTGCCCCACACAGAGTGGTGGTAACACCGCTTGAATGCCAGTCAAAGCCCAGAATGCAGCCAAAAGCCTGAAACCAGTAGGGGTGTGACAGCCGCCTCAGCATCTCCTCAGCGCCGAAGTCAGTAACGATGGCAATGGTAATCTCTCGAGCCAGCTTGACCATGCGGTCAAAGAGCCAGCGTGGCGCTTTACCGTAATGGAGTGGTAGATTGGCAATTCCGGTGCGTGTGGGAACAGTAGCGGCTGACATAGCTTAAGACACCAATTAAATACTACAGGTATCGCAGCTAGTAGCGCCACAACTGGCGCAAGAACTTCCCCCCACGGGAGAAGTCAGCCCACTCTCGTCCGTAGAGAAGCAAGCAAAGGTGGATAATACCCGTTCAGCGTTCTGATGACATTGAGGACAGGAAGCCGTCTCATTAACCTGACTTAGCGGGCGTAATAGCTCGAATTTGGTTTTACAATCAGGGCACATATATTCATACATCGGCATCTTCTTTTCTCCCCGTTCTTAGTTTAATCCTTCTCAGCTACCAAGTCAACACACGGAATTGAATCATAATAAATGTTACCGAACCTGCTATGGTTGTCTCAAAAAAAGTGTTACTTTAAAGAGGGGCAACATGACGATAGGCAATGAATCTTGTTGCGCCTGTAATGAAAGTTTCCTATTTCAACCGACTTTCCACTGCGTCCCAGTTAATGTTCTTGAAGAAGGATTCTATGTAGTCAGCTCGTTTTAGTCCGTAGTCGGTGATGAAGGCATGCTCGAAGACATCCATTACTAGGATGGGTCTGCCGCCAGCAAGATGACCAACTTCATGTTCGTTGATCCATTGATTAAAAAGTGAGCCGGTCATGCTATCCTGATAAAGTATTGCCCAGCCAATGCCGCGCATTGCTCCAGTCGCCCTGAAATCCTGCTCCCAGGCATCATAGCTACCAAAGGCATCAGCCAGCTGTTTGGACAAAGACCCCGATTTGTCCAGAGGTGCTTTTCCTCCCAGGTTTTCAAAGTAGTACTCGTGCAGTCGCATACCGTTGAACTCAAAGCCGAACCGACGTTTGAGTTCGGCGTATTCGGGATTTGTAGCATCTTTGGGCTTGCTGCTTAACAGTTGCTGGAGCTTGTTGGTATTATTAACATAGCCCTGGTAGAGAGTGAAGTGGTTTCTGAGCAGGGTTTCACTGAAACCCTCCATTCCAATAAGCTTGCTAAAGTCTTTTGCCGTGTAGTCCATTGGTTTTTGCCTCCCTTTTAATATTGGGATTCCTCCCTCCTATCAAGTTGCTGACTCGTTCGTAAAGTATAACTCATTGTCCCTTTCTGGAACAATAAGCTTTTTAGTTCGGCCCGTCAAATTTATCCTTAAGGATTTCAGAGAGTGTCTTTAAATAATTAAATGCCTTCTCGACTAATCTTTCCTCAATCGTAAGGTTGGGACTTCCTCTGGTTTCACTGGCTGTCATATCATCACTGGCGCCTACTTGCCCTACGTTTTTGAGGCAACATCTCGCCGGTGCAATTAAGGCTTGGTCAGCAATCTGCTTAACCGGTAAACCGGTGTTCAAGGACACTACCTCCCAGTAACTGGAAAGTAACCTGGCTAGCGTTTCCGGCGTCTCTTTGGCCAGGTTTTTTGAGTCGGTGGGCACAATGCCCCACGAAATGATACCACCGCTTCTAAGAAAATCAGCGACAGCATTGGCATACCCTTTTGGCATGAGTTCAATTTGATAAGCATCAAAGGATAGGAGCTCAACCCTCAACTTTAGAAGATATGGGAGGTTAACGCTGGCACAAAGGTGTAATGCCCCGGGTTCTTCAAAGCCAGCCAGGAAATTCTGGTAATCTTGCCTGGCCTGAATATCGTTATAACCGGATAGGCCACTAAAGACCCATCCCAGCCCGGGCTCGTCAAGCCAGACAAAAGCATTTGGGTTTTTCTCCATAAGTTGCTGGTTCTGGAGGCTAACTTTCCTCTGGATGAAATCAAAGAGTAGCGCTCTAACTCCCTCGTTGTAGATGATAGGTCTGGAGTTCTCATCAGTGACTCTGAAGCCGAAGCTCACCGGCCCAGTTATCTGCCCTCGAATGGCCGGATACTCTTGGAGGTCTTCAGCTAGGAACCTATGATATGCTGCCGAGTAGCTCTGGCTTAAGGCAAAGGTTTCAGACTTAGCCATCCTCTGGGAATAATCACTAAGTTCCTCTTCAAATCTGGCATTATTGAAGCTGATTTTTTTACTCTCAGGGTTAACAACTATCCCCGGGAAATTCTGTGATGTCTGGATATACATGTCTTCATAGAAACTAATATTGGGTAACTGTGGCCAAAAAGGTACATCTAGGCTGAGGGTTAAGCTCAGGGCTCTATCCACATTGGTATGTGGCATAATGCCCATAGCTGTGGTTTTACAACCAGCTTGAAGGTTCAGTTTGTTATCTGTCATAGTCCAGCCTGTAATAGACAAGGGTATCTACGTAGTATTTTTAGATGCCCAGCTTTTCCCGGTTTGCTTCTATATGGTTCAAGATGGCATCCACTGCTTTAATCGGGTCTTTTTCAATATTCAGCAGACCACCGGTTACCTGTTTGCAATCCTCGGTCAATAGTTTGACCAGATTTGGCGCACCGGTGATGGTCGGTACCGGGTTGACATAGGTGTAGAGACCTAAAGCTAGGGCAAATACGGCATCTATGGTAGCCTTCTGTTCCATATATTCCGGCGCGGCCGCAGCTACGGGAAGGTCTGGTATCGGTACGTTTCCCAAAGCGGCTGATATTGTGGCGAGCAGGTCAGCAATACGTCCGGTATCGGTGCAGGTTCCGTAGCTTAATACAGGAGGGGTATTAAGAGTTTCACATAGCTTTTTTAAGCCTGGACCAGCAAGTTCCTTGGCTTCGAGGCTACAGAGCCCAGCTATCTGCATTGCCCCGTTACCGCAACCCATGGAAAGGACGAGCAGGTCGCGCTTAATTAGTTCTTTGGCCATCCTCACGCTGTGTACGTCCTGGCCAGTATCACGCAGGGTGGTGCATGAGATAAGGCCTATTACCCCGCGTATCGTGCCGTTTTTGATTGCCTGGAGGAGCGGCTCAAGAGTCCCGCCGAGGGCATCAAGAATACTCTCGGTAGAAAATCCAACCAGAGCCTCAGTCATAGGCAGTCCGATGACCGGTGTCACCGAGGCTCGGCGCTCCTTAAAGTTATCTATTGCCATTTGCAGTAGCTTGGCTGCCTGCTCTTCAGCTTTCTCTGGCTCATAGTTGATGCGTTCCGTAATCCCCTCAAAGGCAACCAAATCACTTACCGGAATCAATCTTACCTTGTATTTTTGAGCATAAGAGGGGTCAATTGGCATCGAGCAGTTCATATCACAGGCAAAAAGGTCAACACAGCCGGTGGCAAGGACTGCCTCTTGCGTTATCCAGTTACCGGTGAAACCAAAGAAAGCGTCATCCATGTTCCATCTTTGAATCATCTCTTGGCCGCTCTCAATGTTGGCAATGACATGTAATCCTTTGGCACCTACAGCTTTAGCTTTTTCCTGCCATTCCTGTTTCCGTGCCAGTTGAGCCATAGCAAAGCCGAGGAAAGGTTCATGGCCATTGGGCAGAGCATTAACATAGTCCGGGTCGAGAACGCCAAGGTCAACACGCATCTTGTGAGGTCTAGGAATACCGAAGATTATATCCTGACAGTACTCATTTACCAGTTGACTCTGATAGGCCATGGCGATGCCCATGCGCATTGCTTTGAGTGCCAAGCTAAGGTAATAGCCATCCACATTGGTAAGGCATGAGCTTGTTGCCCGCATCATCTCGCCATAGATGCCCCCGGGAAAGAGGTTCAGCTTTTTCCATGTCACCTTACGCTCTTTAGGAGCTAGCATCTCCACAATCTGACTTGGCTCATCGAATTTGCGATTAAAATCTGCTTCGACAAAGTCGCAGAGCCGAAGAGCTGTGTCATTTTCTGAACTTGAAGTGTTCACTCCGAGCCTTGTGGCAAAGGTTCTGAGCTTGTCCTTCTCGGTAATCTGGAACGGAGTCTTGTCATTGGCGGTAGCCCGAAGGGTCTTAATGGTCTGCTCAGTGTGATAGTGATAAGTAGAAGCTCCCAAAACATTCCTGAGCAGCATCATGCGCATGGCCATACCATCACCGGTAATGCCACAAACGCCTTTCTTATCCTTGGCTACATCGGCACGGCAGGGGCCGTTGGAGCAGAGGTCACAACGGACGCCGCCCATACAGAAAGGGCAGCGCTGGTCAGGATTACCACCCATACCCTGGGCCTCGTATCGGTCCCAGATGCTGTCCATGCCGTCTTCTTTAATTCTCTCGTAGACCTTAAGCACTGATTTATGATATGAAATCCTGTTCTCTTCCATGGTAACATCTCCTTCATAAACTTTAAGACTTCAGATCACCCTTAACGCTAACAGTTACTTCCTTGAAGGGAATGTCTTTACCGCTTAATTGTATCGCCTGCCTGGTCATATGCACTAATCCAGAGCAGCAAGGCACCTCCATGTGCACTACCGTCAGGCTCTTTACCTGTGAATGACTTAAAATCTCAGTTAGTTTCTTCAGATGCGCCTGGAAATCATCCAGTTTAGGGCAGGCTATCAATAGGCTGTGGTTCCTCAGGAAGTCCTGATGAAAGCCAGCGTAAGCAAAGGGAACACAGTCCGCAGCCAGTACCAGGGCAGTTCCTTGCAGAAAAGGCGCCGTCGCCGGGACAAGGGTAAGCTGAACCGGCCAATGACTGAGCATTGACGGATGGTGCATTTCCGCACCTGGGGCAATTCTTGTTACCTCCTGCCTGTCGAACTGAGTAACCGTAGCTGAGGGGCAACCACAGGGCAGCTCTTCTCTGGTAGGCTTCTTTTCCTCTAAGTGGAGCTTTACTGACTCCTCATCAAAATCCTCGGCGGTCATCTCCTCAATAGTGATGGCTCCTTGAGGGCACTCTCCGAGACAGGCACCAAGACCATCACAATATTTTTCGCTAATGAGTTTTGCCTTGCCATCAACAATCTGAAGGGCACCCTCGGCGCAGGCTGGAACGCAGGCGCCACAGCCGTTACATTTCTCCTCGTCAATCCTTATAATTTTCCTCAAAGTTTTTATTGTCATTGCTTACCTCCTTTAATGGTTCTCTAGGGGATAAGTTCTCCTAGTCCCCAATCTTAAGCTCCTTCCACCTCTCCTCCCCCAGGCATTGACGGGCTGAAGCGCACCAATCAATACAGGAAGGTATTTTCTCACGATAGACCATCTCACCACACTTACGGCACTTCACCTTCATTTCGTCAGAGAAGATTTCAACCTCAGCGCCACAGCTGGGGCATTTGTGTAGTGACACCCGCAAATTTCTGAAATCCTGACCTGGACATTTGCTGGTCATACTTGTCACCTCCTCTATTATAGATGTTAGGGTTTTTAACTTCTACAACAATAGTACAACTTATTGATATCGCCGACTATGATTTGAATCATATAAATCAGGTAAATAACGAGGCTTCACTAGTTGTTGCTTCTGGAAAAAAGGCAGGTAATAATATAGTCTTCCCTGTGGTTTTATACTTGCGGGGGTCCTTCACTCAGCAACTTGAGGTTCTCCTTATCGAGGATAATCACTTTACCACGAACGGAACGAATAATCCCCCTGTCTTTCAGTTGGCTCATTACACGGATCACCGTCTCGGTAGTGGTTCCTACCATGTCAGCGATCTCCTGTCGGGTAAAGGGAAGAGTAAGGCCAAGCTTTGCCGAAAGCATAAGCAGTACACTGGCAAGCCGCTGCTCAACCCTTTCTCCGGCGAGGTCTCTAAGGCGGCTCTGTGCCTCTCTGAGTCGCCCTCCTAAGATATTAATAATCCTCAGGGCTACCTGAGGACGATTGGCTAGAAAAGATAGGAAGTCTTTTCTCTTAATTCCCACGACTTTGGTTTCAGCAACGGCTTGGGCTGAAGCGGGATAGGGCTTATTCTCAAAAACAGCAACCTCGCCGAACATTTCGCCAGGGTCGAAAAAAGAGATGATAAACTCCTTACCTAAGGAGGAGTGTTTAAGAACCTTTACTTTCCCTTCGGCAATGATATAGAACCATTCAGGGATATCTCCATCCCAGAAGATGAACTCGTTTGACTTAAAACTACGCTCAATAGCAAGGTTGGCCAGTTCACCAAGTTCCTCATCATTTAAGCTGGAGAAAATAGGTGAGCACTTTAGAATCTGAGCCTTGCCGCTACGCTGCAACTTAGTAACTCTCTTTCACAAGTAGCTTTCTGTATAAGGTATAGTCCCGTGGATGAATTATAACATAAACAATTTCTTGTCGGGTAAAGGGGAGAGTAAGGCCAAGCCTTGCCGAAAGCATAAGCAGTACACTGGCAAGCCGCGCTGCTCAACCCTTTCTCCGGCGAGGTCTCTAAGGCGGCTCTGTGCCTCTCTGAGTCGCCCTCCTAAGACATTAATAATCCTCAGGGCTACCTGAGGACGATTGGACAGAAAAGATAGGAAGTCTTTTCTCTTAATTCCCACGACTTTGGTTTCAGCAACGGCTTTATTGAGGGCAAGAACAATCGTATTAAGACCATAAAGAGGATGGCTTATGGCTACCGGAACATGGATAACTTCCGATTGAGGATATTGGTAACTGATTCCAAAGGAGCAGGGTCATTATTTTCACACTTATTGACGTAGAACCAACGAGCACAAGGGCTTGACAAAAAACTTAATTAGTTATAAGGTTTTGCAGAACAAGTGTTCGCCAAGACGAAGGATGAAGACTATAAAGAGACAGACTGAGCTATCTCCTGAAAAGAAACTGTTACGAGCTATCTTTGACGAGAAGCCTCGAAAGGTAAAGGCTCGAAAGTCAAAAGCTATCTCCCTATCATCTAAGCAGCAACAAATTATTGATTTTACCCGCCGTTTTTGGGTAGATAGGGGCTATCCACCCACGGTTAGGGATATAGTAGGTGGGTGCAAGATTAGCTCAACATCCGTCGTCGATTATAACTTGGATATATTAGAGAGAGAGGGGTATATTCGCCGCCATTCCGGGATTTCGCGTGGCATTGAACTGCTCACTCGGTCTGCGGCCCCAGGACACAGCCTTCAGGTGCCTATTATTGGTCAAATAGCGGCCGGTGAACCGATACCGGTGCCTATACCTGATACCTGGGATGTTACTGCTTCCTCAGAGACTCTGGAGGTGACTGAAGACTTGACCCGGGGCAGGAGAGGGATTTATGCTCTCAAGGTCAAGGGCTCGTCAATGGTGGATGCCTTGATTAACGATGGTGACATTGTATTGATGCAGCATGTGAACGTGGTGGAGAACGGGGAGATGGCAGCTATTTGGCTTAAAGCTGAAAAAGAGGTTACACTGAAAAAGGTTTATCGTGAGCCGGGTCGCATCCGGCTCCAGCCAGCAAATAGCCAGATGAAACCAATATATGTTGAACCAGACAATGTTGAAATTCAAGGTAGGGTTATCGCTGTCATCAGGCAACTGGCGTAATAGTCTGATTTGAGTTTTATTACTAATAAGTAGAAATTAGCAACAGTCTAAATTGATCCCTTGGTAGGGAGTGACAAACTGGAGAGTAGCTTACGTTTTTTCTTTCTCAGCTTTTTTCTTCCGTAAGAGTTCCGCAAAAAAGGTTTCTCTACTTCCAGCTTTGGCGTAAGCAGCTCTAGCTGTGGGCAGGAAGTGGAGTATCAGTATTATTATCAAAACAATGGAGAAGATAAGAAATAGCCATGATTTTCCCAGAAACCAAGCCGATACCGGCACCGAAAGAAGGCTGATATTCACCGAGTAGGACGGTATTGCGGGTGATAACTGCTAGTAGAAGCGTTATGGCTATGACGATGATTAATTCCTTGGTCATCAGAACAGATAGAGCGCCTAGGCTAGTAGCCAGACCGTTACCTCCGGTGAATTTCAGGTAGATAGACCACATATGCCCAGCTACTGCTGCCAGTCCAGCCGCCAGCACAAAGAGCTGGGACGCACCTACTAACCACATCTGGGGCCAATCTAACAACCAGCTAGCTATAGCCACCGCTGCTGCCCCTTTGGCTATATCAAAAGTTGCTACAATAATGGCTGGCCCCAAGCCAACCTTCGGTAAGTATTGCGGGCGCCAACATTGCCTCCACCTAGCTGGCGTATGTCTTTGCCCTTTGCCAGACGAGTAATAATATAGGCTGATGGAATAGAGCCAAGCAGGTAAGCAATGATTAGGGCTATAACCCCATTGACTATCATTTACGTCTCTACTAATGGGTTCTTTTTATAGGCTGGTGTGCACCAGCTAAGATATTTCGGGTTGTTGCCTCGTATTACATCGAAATAGATTTTTTGTAATTTCTTGGTTATCTCACCGATTTCACCATCACTTATCTTACGGTGGTCTATCTCGGCTGTCGGAGTTATGTGGGCAGCGGTACCGGTAAGAAAGCACTCGTGGGCAGTATAGAGTTCGCTGCGGTCAATCGGTCTCTCTATTGTTTCTATTCCCAGTTCGTTTCGTGCCAGTTCTATCACTGTATTGCGGGTAATACCCACCAGAATACTATTATAGCTGGCCGGCGTGACTAACTTGCCAGCTATCACCAGAAAAATATTCTCGCCAGTCCCCTCAGAAATATATCCATTCGGGGAAAGCATAATTGCCTCATCGAAGCCATTCTCAACGGCTTCTGTTTTAGCAAAGGCGTTATTGACATAGGCACCAGTAATCTTAACCTGGGGTGGGATGACATTATCATCAGGACGCCGCCACGAGGAAACAGTGCATCTAGCCTTATCCACATCTAGATATCGTCCCCAGGGGATAACAAGAGCTAAGAAGTCGTCTTCTAAACCATGCAACCTTACTCCCAGCTCTTCAGAGCTTTTATAAGCTAGGGGACGGATATAAATATCTTCCTGAAAACCGCACCTTTCTACCAGTTCCACTGTTATCTGGCATAACTCATCAATGGTATAGGGCAGGTTAATCTTCAACGCCTTGCAGCTGTTATATAGTCGTTGGTAGTGTTCTTGAAGGCGAAAGAGGTAAATCTGCTGCTGCTCGCTATTCCAGTTGCCCCTGATGCCCTCAAAGACAGCAGTGCCGTAGTGAAGGGCGTGAGTCATAACTCCTATCTTGGCTTCAGATAAAGGAACAATCTCATTATGAAAAAAGGCGTATGATGGCATTATGTAAGATCTCCTTTCCTAGATGGGCTTTATTATAGCCAAGAACCATAAACAGAGCAACTATTTCCTTTGTGACTTCTCTTCTGGTAACGGAGCTGCTTCAGAAACTTCAACTGCTTCTTCTTCGGCTACCACCGCCTCCTCCTCCACCTTCTCTGCAGGCCGTGAACTAATTCTTGCCACCAGCACTTCTGGGTCGTTAAGAACAGTAATCTCCTGGTCCAATTCAATATCCTTCACCCGTATTGCTTGGTCTGACTCGGTAAGGGAAGCAACATCCACTTCTACACTTGCCGGAATTTTGGCTGGGAGGCACTCCACAGATAAAGCGTTGAGCTCCTGCGCCAGCATATTCTCTTTTAACTTCAAGGCTGGTGCTTCTCCAACTAAAACAACCGGAACTTCTACCCTTACCTGCTCTGTCATTCTTACCTGATAAAAATCTATATGAAGTAAGTTGCCGGTTCGGGGCTCTGTCTGGATTTCACGGGCCACAACATTCCTCGGTTGTTTTTCGCTATCGAGGTTGAGGCTGATAAGCCTGGTATGCCCGGCTTCAGCTAACACCTGCCGAAGCCTGGCAGTATCACATTGTAATGCCAATGACTCAATACCATGACCAAAAAGATGCAGCGGGATAATCCCTTGGCGACGTAAAAATCTTACTTTTTTACCCAGAATCTCCCGCTTGGTAACCTTTAACTCTATCTCGTCCATCCAATTTCTCCTTTAAAGTTGATACCTTTATGCATTAAACCACATTTCAACGAGAATAGTATATTATACCATAATGTAACCATAGGAGGAGGGTGGATTTAAGTCGGGCTAGGTGTTATATATTTAGGTAACGTTAGATTGGGGGTGAGCTATACTGGAAACAATTTCAACTGAGGCACTTAAAGTCACCCAGGGCATAACCGATATCCAGAAGATAGAAGGCGAAAAGAGGCTCTTGGATGAGGGGTAGGCTAGAGTTTGGGCTTAAATTGGGCGGGGTGGTATTATTACACACGAACAAAGGAGGAAACCATGGAGAATACTAATGTTGAAGAAAAGGAATTGGTTGAACATTTAGATCGCGGGAAAAGGGCAGAATATTTAGAAACACATATTAAGAAACCTTTAGAGGAGGTTAGAACCCTTTTGTTAGCGGGGAGAAATCTTTTCCCTAATGAGTTGGTAGATGTTGTATTGTTGGTGACATTTAGTCATATTGACATGTTGGGGTATCTATATACGGGAGATTCCTCATCACGTAATTCTTCCAAGAATGCTGTACAGTTCTTCAGGGAATATTTCGGAAAAGTTGATGCAAGATATAAAGAAGTGGGGGGTCTGCTCTACGATACACTTAGACACGGCCTGGTTCATTTGGCTACACCCAAAAGGATACGACTTACAAACGGTGTGATATTAGACTACGCACATGGCTGCGCTCAACAGCGGCAAGACCACCTTAAAGTGACGAAAATAGGCACAGAGGAAACCATCAAATTGTTTTTGGATGTAGACCTACTTTATCAAGACCTGATCTCCGCAATAGATATATATACTGACGACATTCGCCATAACCAAACAATATCAGATATTTTCTGGCAAGCTTTTGAACCAAGGAGGAGACCTGCGAGAGAAACAGAACTTCTTCGTAAATCACATATCGAAGAGTCGGATTTTGCTTTCGTCACGAGAGAAATATCCGATTTGTGATCAAAGATACACAGTTTATCTTTTACCGCGATAAACTTGGTGTGTGGAGGGTGTAGCCTTTATCGGTTTCAGGGAATAGGTCTTTTAGGGGCAGGGTCTGGCCGGTTTGGATGGCGGTGAAGCCGTACTTATGGCGGATGCGGTCAATGGCTTTATTTAGCTGCTCTTGTCTCTGGGCTGATGAATCCAGCATAGCTACCTGCCTGCTTGATTCCATCAGGTTTGATACCCCAATACCAATAAGGCGAACCGGTTGCTTTTCCAGAGAGACCGCCCTGCTTAGCAGCTTCACCCCGGTGTTAAATACTACCTGGTCACTATCAGTGGTTTGTGGTAGGGTGTGGCTGCGGGTAATCGTAGTAAAATCAGCATATCTCAGCTTTAGGGTTATGCACCTTGTTTGCTTGCCTCTCTGGCGTAAATCAGCCCCAACCCTTTCGCTGAGATAGCGCAGCGTTGCCTTTAGTAGCGAGTGGTCTTTGGTGTCTTTAGCAAAAGTAGTCTCTCGACTGATAGACTTGGCAGCACCGGGAAGCTCCACTTTTCTATCATCAATGCCATTGGCAGAGCGGTGTAGAACCTCACCAGACGCACCAAAATGGCTTTTAAGGACACTTAGTGGCGTAATAGCAAGTTCACCTATTGTATTGATACCCAAGCCCTTTAATATCTGCTCAGTCTTTTTGCCAACTCCCGGCAGTTTAGCTATGGGCAAGGGTGCCAGGAAGGAACGCTCCTCTCTCCTGACTACCTCCAGTAAGCCATCTGGCTTGGATAAGTCAGAAGCAACCTTGGCTACTACCTTGCAGTTAGCGATACCCACTGAAGCGCAAAGCCCCAGTTCATTTCTAACCCGTTGTTTCATAGCTATCGCCATCTGACGAATAGAGCCGTAGATAGATTCAAAGCCGGTTACATCCAGATAAGCCTCGTCAAGTCCCATTGGCTCAAGGAAGGGCGAGAAATCAGCCAGGATAGCCATGAATTTTTGCGAAGCATCACGATACTTGGTGAAGCTGCCCTCTATAAAGATAGCCTGTGGACAAAGACGGCTGGCGGTTTTCAGGGGCATAGCGGAGTGTAAACCAAAAGCCCGGGCTTCATACGAAGCAGCGGCAACTACTCCCCTTCCCCCAGGCTTGCCTCCCACCACCACCGGTTTACCCCGAAGCTCAGGATTAAGCACCTGCTCTACCGAGACAAAGAAAGCGTCCAGGTCAAGATGCATAATGGTGGTGTTTGCCCTATGCTTTATCTTTCCAGTCTCACCCACAACCTTCCCTCATTATTATTAACAATTTTATTATAACACAGCCACGATGACGACCTTAGAGACTGATACAAAATAGACACAAAGTTGTAGCTAGGTGGGTGCTTAGGGAAGTAATTAGACCAGGTCGGAGGCACTAACTAATGTCCGTGCGAAATACAATTACAAAATTGGTGGGTTTAATAAGTTCTCTATAGAGTCAGCTAATCAGTAAAGTTCGGTATTGAGTTAAACTAGGAAAGCACATACAGTAAAAATGGAATTACAACTAGGCTAGCTATCGTTGTGATAAAAACGACGCTTGAAACCAGGTCTGCCTCATTCTTATATTTCGTTGCTAAAATAGATGAATTAGCTGCCGCCGGCATTGCTGAATCCAGGATTACTACCGATCTTAATACACCAGTCAAATTGAATAGGTTGACTGTGAGAAAACCAAATAATAGACCCATTCCCATTCTTAGAAAAGAAGCTAAAAAAGTGGTGGGAAATGATGTAATTCTTACCCTTGAGAGATTGTTTCCTAGTACGAGTAATACAAGTGGCATAACCATCATACTGATGAAATCCAACGGTTTAACTATAAGTTCAGGCACGGGTATATTGAAGAGGTTAACTGTAAGGCCTGCCACAGCCGCATAAATTGTGGGCACTCTAAATACTTCCTGAATGCTTTCTTTCCAATGTTTCCCGGACGTTATATATATGCCTAAAGAAAATAGGAGCAAAACGTTAGGGATATAAAACAATGTTGCAGCAAATAATCCCTCTGAGCCATAAACAAGGTATATTATAGGAAAGGGGATATTAACTGCATTCATTATTGATATGGGGATGTATAGGCCAGAGTGTTTTTGCCTAATTATTTTGAATACAATCCAAGCTACTATTCCACAGCCAAACATAATTATTAGTGCAGCGGCCCAGACTTTAGCAGCATCAAGTAAAACTATTTTTTTATCGAGCATAGAAACAAAAGCTAGGGCTGGTAATCCCACATAGAAAACTACATCCACTATTGCAGACATATCCATCTTCGTTATTTTCCCCAATAAATACCCAATGAAAATAACGATGAATGTCGGCAGGATTATATTCAGCAAATCAACCATTTCCGATTATTATAGGATCGACTACACCCAGCAACTTAAGATATGGGCAAAATCTTCAAACTTTTCGTAACAGCACAAGGCGTGCTGATCTGCTCACTCCCCCATCCACACCCATATTCTTCCTCGTCGGTGATAAATTCTACTGTACCACACTCGCTGGTTTTGATTTACTAATAGATTTTCTGCATGAGACACACGTCCAAGAGCTTACCAAGCTTTTGACCGACTTCCCTCATAACGCCAATATGTTTGAAACCCACGCATTCGTGAAGACGGATGCTTTTCTTATTGTCTTTAGTTATCCTAGCTATTACTGTATGGAGACCCACCTTCTCACCTTCCAAAATTATGGCCTCTAGAAGCCTTCTACCAATACCTCTATTCCAGAACTCTTGTTTCACATATAAAGAAATCTCAGCCGTGTCAGAATAAGCACAGCGATCTGACCATTCACTGAGAGATGCCCATCCAACGACGGCACCATTGAATTCGGTAACGAGAATAGGATTCTTGGGACCGTGATTGGCAAACCAGGACCTCTGTTCAGCCTCAGTCTTTGGTTCGGTATCAAACGTGGCATTTGTCATCAAAATAGCTTCATTGTATATCTCGGTAATGGCGTTGAGGTCGTCTAATTTTGCCGGTCTGACAGTAAACATTCTGTTATCTCCAGCGATTACAAATATCATTTGTTTAGACAGCAGACTCTGGATTCGCCAATAGCATTCTAGTATCGGCTGTGATGGTTGTCAAAGTTATTATCAGTTACGAATTCTATAGTGCCTAGCTGGTCAGCACGGTAAATATTTTCTGGGTCCATCCTCTTTTTCAACCTGTCTAATACCTCATCACTGGGGTGGCCGAAGGGGTTACCCTCACCTAATAAGATAACAGCTGATTGAGGGGTTAACAATGGCTAGAAATTCAGCGGTGGTAGATGTAGCTGAGCCGTGGTGGGCAATCTTAAGCACGGTGCTGGTTAAGCTGACTCTGCGGGCAATAAGCTTAAATTCTGCCTCCCCCATCTTTAAGAGCAATACCACTCCGTTATTGTCACAGCGGATTCATGTTGTCGAAACAGCATAGCAGCATGCGGCCTTGTCAGGAGAAAATCTCGGAGAAATGTCAGCTCTTTGCCTACCACCCATGTTCGGCAAAGCCGGTGTCAGCATAATAGGTGATGTAGTAATATTCTCCCGATTTAACTACGCCTACCGCGCCATTTTTAGCGGCCTCGTTAAGAAATTTGGTTTTATAGTTTGGATCGAGTTTCCAAGTTATCATTGCCGCGTTAGCTATTCTATCGCCTGTTAAATATCCCACGGCTAGAAAAACTTCTTGCCAGCCAGTACTATATTCGGAGTATTCGAGGCGCTTTATTATTGTCATATGATAGCTATGGTCTTTTGCCATCGTGTGAAGACCGCTATACCACTCTAGTTCATGTAGTCCATTATCTTGTCTTTCTTGGTTTACTGATTCAAATACTAGCTGTTCCAAATCTTCCTCTTTGATTCTCGCGGTTCCATGTATCAGAGCATCATATTTGGCACTCAACTCGCTATATTTGGCACTCAACTCGCTATGTTTGGCACTCAACTCGCTATCTTTGGCACTCAACTCGTCGTATTTGGCTTGCGTTATCTCCAGTTCCACCTTCAGCTTGGTTAGGTCGGCATTTGCTGTCGCCAGATCACTCTTGCGGCTGTCTATCTCGCTTTCCGCTTTGTCAAGGTCACTTTTCACAGACACAGTCTGGGCCTGCGCGGCATCACGCTCCTCCAACACAACATCGTACTCTTTCTGAGGCATACCGCAGGCGACCATTGGCAGAGACGCCAATAACAACATTACACCAACTAGAAACCATCTCTTTACCATGTAACCCCCTGTTTGCTCAAACCCCCAAAGGGGCACCAGCCACCGCCACATTACTCGCCTTTTCCAGTACCCCTGATTCATCACACACCCCACCTTAAACCAATACCACAATTACTCGAGTTTAAGCTATTTTCTGTTGTTCCCTTTTATATCGAGTAAACCGCTGATACGCAATTTCATACTCCTTGACCATTTCTTGTGGTGATTTGGTTCTAAACCGCTTCATTCTAGTGTCGTAAGCCATATGTGCAACCTTGGTCGAGTACCACTTATCGAGCTCCCGCTGGCAATTTGGGCATAATCTTATGATTTTCGAGCGTTTAATGCCAGCCTGTTCCGTAATTTCCTGAGGAAAGACATGGTACTTTTTTACAGTCCCGAGTTCATCCTCATATCCACAAAGCTCGCACGTCTCTTTTCGCATTGTATCTCGCCACGAATGCTTTTGAATCTCCTCATCCTTATTGACACCCTCAAATTAAGAAGAGCACTGGCAATCGTCGTTACAAGTGATTCCAGTACCCTTTTTATCTACCTCATCATCCCTAACTCCGCCTATATCGTTATTAGATTATTTCACATGTTGTGGATTGAGTTTAATCCTCTCATGAGGGTTTGTCAACACCCCACAATGCAACGTGTCTTCACCTCTCCATCCTTATCCATAACCTCTCCCCATTAGTAATAAACTCTATTGTTCCCTGCTCATCGGTATGGTATATATTCGTTGAGCCTAGTTTTTGCTCCAGTCTCTCCATAACCTCAGGGGTTGGGTGACCAAATTTATTATCGGCGCCTACCGAGATAATGGCTAGCCGGGGGTTAACCACCGCCAGGAATTCAGCAGTGGTAGATGTAGCTGAACCGTGATGACCAACCTTAAGCACAGTGCTAGCTAAGCTGACTCTGCGAACAATAAGTTCAAATTCTGCCTCCCACATTATATCAGCGGTAAGCAGGAAGCTCACCCTACCCATCTTTGAGCGCAATACCACACCATTATTGTCTATATCGGACTCAGTACCAGTTAAAAGGGGTATTTGGGGGTTGAGTACCTCTATTATTACTTCTGTGCCAAGCTCAATCTGCTGTCCAGCCTGGGCATGAGTGTATTTAATATTCTTTTCCTTAAGTAACCTGAGCCACTCATCATATATATCGGACTTAAAATTCAAATCAGGGTAGAGCACTTGCCTTACTTTATATCTATTTAAAACTTCCACTAGGCCAGTGACATGATCAGCACTGGGGTGGGTTAATACTACCAGGTCTATAGTTCTATCCCAGAAGGGCATTTTTTTGCCCAGCGCTAACCCTATCGCCTGTGGGCTTGGTCCACCATCAACCAGAATCTGCTGACTGCCTCTTTGAATCAGGATGGCATCACCCTGCCCTACATCGAGAAAGCTTATGTGGAGCTTGTCATCAGGCATGGTAGCAGCTGTAAGCCATACCATAATAGCTACCACCAGTAGCGGAGGAATAACCCATTTCTTAGGCAGTCTGGAGAAAAAATTGGCAGCTTTAGGCATTAGCTTAACTAACTTCTTTCTATTACTGATGAGCCAGATGACCAAGGCAAGTGCTGAATAGTAACCCCATATCAGAGTGGTGTCAACTGAGGCTCCCCCAATAAAGGGAATAGCATCAAAAACTTCAACCACCAGCAGCATATATGAGGCGAATAACCAGGCTAGCCAGGCTATAACTTGGGCGGCAGGTAGAGCAATAAGTCCCAGGCCTCCAGCCAGAGCCCCAGTGATAATGATACCAGGCAGGGCAGGCAGAGCAAAGAAGGTAGCCAGGGGAGCAATCGGTGAAATGATGTCAAAGTAATGAGCAATGAGTGGCCAGACAGCTATGATTGCCCCCAGGGTTACACTGAAGCTATCAACAATAAAATTGGCTATAGGTACGGCTGCCCCATCTTCACCTAGTGCAGCATTAACCGCTTTTCTACCTAGAGATTGTATCAGCGGGAAGATGAAGATTAAACCAGCCATAGCCATAAAGCTCATCTGGAAAGAGGCAGTCCACAGGATTTGGGGACTGATGCCTACCATTATGGCGGCGGCAAAGACTAAAGCAGTAACGGCACTGCGCTGTCTACCCAGAAGGTCGGCAGTGAGGAACAGGCTAGCCATGATGGCTGCTCTGAATACTGGTGGGTGCATACCGGTGAGTAAGGCATAAAGCCAGATTATGCCCAGTGCTAACCAGATGTAGAGGTAGTGCCTCTTACCAAAAAGCCAGATACCAAGGCTGAGCATTATGCCAGCCACAATACTTAGGTGAAGACCGGAGATAGCTAACAGGTGGGCGGTACCGGTGTGGATAAAACTATCTTCGACTGACGAGGGGATATTGCCCCGAATGCCCAAAATAACGCCTTGAGCCAGTGATGCCTGTGGCTCAGGCATCACTTCAGCCAGGGTTTGAGATAGGCGGTTTCTTAGCGAGTAAACCCACTCTAGCGGTTTAAAGCCCTTTCCTGTATCAAAAATTTCTACTTCAGGGTAGAGCATAGTGGAATAGATTTCCTGGTGGGCTAGATAACCTTCATAATCAAAGTCGTCAAGCTGGGGTGGCGTCTCCAGCTTCCCGGTTACCTGAAGCACATCACCATAGCTATAGACTGGATATCTGGGTACAAATAGCAAGGTAGTTCCTGATACCTTATGCCATTCTTCATCCAGTTTTATTTCTGTGGCCGATAAACGGAGGTGGGTGGTTTTGTCCCCAAGCTCTGGGTCTCTTTCTATCAATCCCTTGATTTCTACAGTTCCCTTGCCGTTATAGAACTGGAGATAACTCTCATTATCAGCGGTGGGCAGGCTTGACTGAAAGTAAAAGGCGCCACTGAAAAAGATAAAGAGGCATAAGCTGGTTAAGATTATTAGTTTCCTGTATTGACGGCGGAAGAAAAGTAAGGGGAGAGGAGTAAGTCCAGTAAGGATGAGAACAAAAGGTAGATCAAATTTTGATGACCCTAAAAAGATACCAGCCACCCAGGCGCAACTTAAATAAATAAGTGACATTAGCCTGTCCTTATTATGCTGAAAAGATCAGTTTTCCAGGGGTCTTATCAGTCGGCTACAGTAATCAGGTGTCCAATCTGTTGGTAGGTGGCAGTTCCTATGCCCGCTACCTGAAGTAGTTCGTTCGTATTGTGGAACGGTCCATTCTGCTGCCGATAGTCAATAATACGTTGGGCGAATGTTTCGCCAATTCCGGGCAGAGCCTTAAGTAGCCACATTTCAGCCCGGTTAATGTCAACTTTCTGAGGTGCTTGCTCTTCTCCCTCTCTGAGTATATAGAATTTAAGTTCACTGAGGTTAGCGCTACTGGTAGTGCTGCCAGCAGCTTGAATAAGAGCTTCTATATTATCTCCAGTTGTAAAGGGATAAAAGCCGGGGTTATTAACAGCGCCGCCAATGTAAATCCTTCCTTGCAGCTCCTGACCTGAGGGTATAGAAATCTCTATGGGCTGGCTTGGTCTATACTTTGACCAGGCTACTATGCCACCAATAACAATGATGGCTACCAGAAGAATACTAATCAATGCCCAGTATCTGATAAGATTGCTTGCTGCCATAGAACCTCCCAGCATTAGCTACCTAGTATAAACTACTGTATTTGCCACTTGGCTAACTAAAACTCACAGTACAGTAAAGAATGTGCCTTGGTCAAACGCTTAACAGGGGCTATGGAAGCGAGGAGGTTAAACCTGGAGGATGCTAGAATAAGGGGTTGTTTTAATCGCCTCTCAAGGTAGCTCGTAATGCTTCTTCTGACTCAGGGGTGGTAACGGCTATTACCTGGTCTTCAGCTTGAATGACTGTTTTGCCCGTAGGGACAATAGGCTTACGTTCCTTACGAATAATCAGAGACAGGATGCTTCCCGAGGGCAGGGAAAGCGCCTTCACCGGTTTACCTACTGTAGTTGAGTCAGCTCGGATTTTTATCTCTACAATCTCCAGGCCCTTGTCTCTAATAGTTAATAAGTGTGTCAAGGGGTGTGTAGGCACCTCTGTTTCTATGTTTTCAAGGATAATATTGGTGCTGCTTACGGTAACATCAACTCCCAGTTTCTTAAAGAGGGTCTCATTTTGGGGGTTTCTCACGCGGGCTATGGTGCGAGGCACATTAAACTTGTGCTTGGCTAGTTGGCAGGCAACTAGATTATCTTCGTCATCACCGGTTACGGCAATGAGCATATCAGCCCGGTCAGTGCCTACTTCAGCTAGCGTAGCTGTCTCACAGCCGTCGCCACAGATACAAACACTACCAAGCTCATCAATAACAGTCTCACATATGATGGCATTCTTTTCTACCAGAAGCACCTCATGGTCTTCGTCTAGTAGAGCTTTAATTAAATAATAGCCTACCCTACCGCCACCAACGACTATGATATACATCTTTCCACCTCAGCTCTCCACTTTTCCCTTTAGCATCTGGGCAAATATTGTGGTGGAGCTAATAGTATCCAGCCCTAGAGTGTTATATAACTCCTGACGCAGAGGGTCATAAATACGACAGATTGCCTTGGGTACATTGAAAAAATGCTTGGCAATTTGAGCTGCCATAACATTACGATTGTCTCCCTGAGTTACCGCCACGAAGACATCGGCTTCCTCTATGCCTGCCCTTTTAAGTGCTTCCCCATCAATGCCATTACCCACCAGCGCCGTTCCGTTAAAATCGGGGGGTAGCCTTCGAAAACTATGGGGATTAATGTCCAGAATTGTTACTGAATGCCCATCAGCAGCCAGTAATCCAGCTAGCCGGGCGCCTACTCGTCCGCAACCCATAATTACTACTTTCATATAGCAAACTCAGTTAAACAGTGTATTGATGGTATAGTATAACACGACAGGGGGCATTTTTCAGCACATAAGGCACTACACTACCCAGGCTAAATTGCCCAAAGCGTCTCTTGTATTCAATACCCATTACAATTAAGTCAACCTCACGCGCTACAACTTCATCAACAATGCTTGGGCCCGCCTCACGGGCTTGAAGGAGGTCGGTCTCTATCTCGTAGTCCTGCTCCTCAGCGATACTTTCAGCATGGTCTAGTATTTCTTCAGCCTTTCTACTTTCAGGCTCGATTTCAGCATCTAACGGCAGGGTACGTTGTAAGGTAATGACATAAAATGCCCAGATTTTACCCTTATCCTTCTTGGCCAGCCGGCAGGCCAGCCTTATTGCCTCGTCGTCAGCTTCAGTGCCAATTACCGGCACTAGAATCTTGCCAAACTTCATCGCTAGCTACTTCCATTCATAATAAGCAAGAGGTTATTATAATCCTCGGTATTATAATCCTCCTTTTAGAAATCTACAATACCCTTTACTAATTTTTTTTTGACATTCAGAAACTAGAGGAATAAAATTCCTTAATTGTGCCAATAAAAAAACTGGGTTGATAGAAAGATATAGAAGGATAAGGTATGTATAATAATTGGCGACCTAAACCCGGTGATAAAATCTTCCGTCCAGTGCGGATTGGGCGCTACCGCCTGAGACGGGTTTTAGGAGTACCTGGGCTATTCAGTGCTGGCTACGGCAATGTTGGCTCCTCTATTTATTATGCCTTAGGTCTTGTCGCGCTGGTAGCTTTGGGTGCCACACCTATCGTACTGGCAATAGCCGGGATTCTTTATATCTTTAATGCCCTTACTTATGCTGAGGGCACAGCCATGCTGCCTGAAGCAGGTGGCTCAGCCAGCTTTGCTCGACATGGCTTTAATGATACTACCGGCTTTATCGCTGGCTGGGCATTAATGCTGAGTTACATTGTTACCATGGCCATTTCAGCTTATACCATTCCTCCCTATCTGAGCTACTTCTGGCCAGTGCTAAAAGAGCCAGTAATTGGCACAGCGGTATCTATGGGAGTTATCCTGTTCCTGATGGTGATAAATGTTTTTGGTATAAGAGAATCATCAAAGCTAAATATATATTTCATCGGCATGGATATCGCTACCCAACTTACCCTGGTAGTCTTGGGCATCATGCTGATACTGGTAGTAAACCCGTCAGTGCTGTTTCAGAATATGTTCGGCGCTGGCAACTGGCCGTCTGTCGAAAACATTATTTTTGGCGTTGCCATTGCCGCCCTTTGTTTTACCGGGGTAGAAACTGTGTCTCAATTAGCTGAAGAAACACGCCAGCCAGAGAAAAAGATACCCCAGACTTATATCCTGATGATAATAGTCGTCCTCGTTCTATTTGCCGGTATTTCAATAGTAGCCCTGTCAGCAATGACACCTCAAGTCCTGGGTGATCCTGTAAATGGATGGGCAAGAGACCCTGTAGCCGGTATCGCGGCTAATCTGCCTTCAGCAACGCTGCAGTCTATATTTGCTCCCCTGGTTGCCGTATTAGCTGCTTCCATTCTGCTTACTGCTACTAATGCCGGGCTGATGGGTATCTCCCGCCTTGCTTTTAGCCTGTCTTCACACCGCCAACTACCAGCAGCATTGAGTCGAATCCACCACCGTTTCCGAACGCCCTATATCGCCATTATCCTGTTTTGCCTGATAGCCTTGCTACTGTTAATTCCCGGATTCTTCACCACTAGCTTTTTTGCCGATTTAGGAGCACTTTATGTCTTTGGTTCCTTGCTCTGCTTTGCCCTAGCTCATGCTGCTATCCTCGCTCTGCGGGCTAAAAAACCAGATTTACCCCGCCCCTTTAAACTAGGCTGGAATATTAAGGTCAGGGGGCGAGAGTTGCCAATAACCACTATCCTGGGCTTAATCGGCACCTCCACTGTATGGATAGTGGTGGTAGTCATCCAACCCTACAGCCGCTGGGTTGGAATTGCCTGGATGATTTTTGGCTTGATTATTTACTACTTCTATCGGAGAAAACAGCATATGCCATTAACCAGTTCGGGGAATGAGACTAAAGAGTCCGATTAACATCTTATTACCGAAAGGTGGACTCGTTCGGATAGGTGATACCTTAACCGGAGATGGTCGCTTGTCATTAGTTATTTCCTCTTCCACAGTTCAAGGGCGATGGCATTTCTCAGCACTTGATTGGTGCCTTCATATATCTGGGTGATTTTGGCATCTCTAAACATCTTCTCAATGGGGTAATCACGCATGTAACCAAGCCCACCAAAAATCTGAATGGCATCAGTAGTAACTTTCATAGCTACGTCCGAGGCAAAGACTTTAGCCATAGCTGATTCGGCACTAAAGTTCTTGGCTCCGCTGTCGACAGTTCTGGCTGCGGCATAAGTCAGTGCTCTGGCTGCTTCCACCTGGGTAGCCATATCAGCCAGCATGTGCTGGATGGCTTGCAGGGAAATAATAGGGTGTCCAAATTGCACCCGCTCCCGAGCATAGGCTACCGCTGCTTCCAGAGCTCCTTGAGCTACTCCAACTGCTTGTGCCGCTATCCCCGGTCGTGTGTAGTTGAAGAGATGCATTGTTATAATGAACCCCATCCCCTCTCTGCCAATTAGGTTTTCTCTGGGAACCAGACAATCTTCAAAAACTAGCTCCCTGGTTGCCGAGGCTCGAATGCCCATTTTCTTCTCCTTCCTGCCGAAGGAGAAACCAGGGGTATCCTTTTCTACCAGGATGGTGCTGGCACCGCGAGCACCCTTTGTCTTGTCGGTTAAGGCGATAACAGTGTACAGGTCAGCCTCACCGCCATTAGTTATAAACTGCTTGGTTCCATTGAGTACGTAACCATCCTTCTCCTGTCGGGCCGTTGTCTTAATAGCGCTGATATCACTGCCAGCGGTGGACTCAGTTACGGCAAAGGCGGCTAGTTTCTTCCCTGAGGCAACGTCTGGTAAGTACTTCCGCTTTTGCTCTGCAGTGCCATTCTGCAGCAGCGGAGTAATTCCCAGCGCAACCGCAGCATAGCTAACGCCTACAGCACTACATACTCGGCTTAGCTCCTCCACAACCAGACAGAGGTCGAGGCAACCCCCACCCAAGCCCTCATATTCTTCAGGGATAAAAACACGGAACATGTCAGCAGCGGCAAGGATTTGCATTATCTCCCGGGGGAACTCCTCTTTCTCATCCAGTTCCGCCCGTACCGGTAATATCTTTTCTTCGGCAATTGCTCGTACCAGCTTCTGAATTTCCTTCTGTTCCTCACTTAAGCAATACTCCAAGATAATCCCCCTTCAATTAGTCGATTGCTTATCATTGCTTATCAATGATTGGCTAGGGAAACATACATAGCTGTGAGGCTAAACTCAATTGGCTTTCTTAGTGGCTACCCCAGAGGATGTTTCAAAGTTGCTAGATTCCAATTCAAATCAACTTATTATAAATGGCACTACATACTTAATGTCAAGCTGATAGCTAATATTGACAGTGGAGGTAGATGTCAATTATGATAAGTTCAGAGTATTATTAGTTTTTGCGGTTGCCTGCCTAGCTAGTATGCCGGGTCAATCTTGCTTACACAAAGAGGAGATACCGATTTAGCTGTATGTGGAATCCATATTGAGCTACAACTTTTAGGCTTCTAGGCTACTCAAATAATATTTAAATAAAGGGAGGGGTTTTGATGGATTTTGACTACACTGAAGAGCAAGCTATGATTCGGACTATGGCGCGCGATTTTGCTGAAAAAGAAGTTGCTCCTGTGGCACGTGATATTAACCGTGAAGAGCGTTTCCCCAAAGAACTGGTGAAGAAGATGGGGGAGATGGGCTTCATGGGGTTGGACCTACCTTCTAAGTATGGAGGTGGGGATGCTGACTATGTATCCTATTGCGTCATGCTGGAGGAGCTTGGACGAGTTGACCTTGGCACGGCGATCACTGTTTCCTCACATCTTTCTTTGGGTGGAGGGACTATTGAGCAGTGGGGTAACGAGGAACAAAAAAAGAAGTACTTACCTAAGATTGTAACCGGGGAGATAATAACTGCCTTCGCAACAACTGAGCCTAACGTGGGTAGCGATATTTCCAGTATTGAGACTATAGCGACACTCCAGGGTAATGAGTGGGTCTTAAACGGTAGTAAAATGTGGATCAGCAATGGTGGGGTGGCTGGTATATGTATCATTATCGCCCAGACAGATAAGAGCCAGGGAGGTAGAGGACTGGCTGCCTTCATTGTGGAAAGAGGTACTCCCGGCTTCACTACTGTTGACATCCATAACAAACTTGGGTCGCGTTCATCTAACACAGCTGAGTTAATTTTTGAGGATTGCCATGTGCCGCAGGAGAATGTACTTGGTCCGATAGGGAAAGGCACATCAGTGGCATTATCAGCTTTTGATAGAGCCCGTCTGGGTGTAGCGGCACGTTCGGTTGGTGTTGCCCAGGGTTGCATCGATGCTTCTGTTGCCTATGCCAAGGATCGCAAACAATTTGGTAAAAGTATCGGTAGTTTTCAGTTAATACAAGAACTGATAGCTGACATGACAGTAGAAACTGAAGCAGCTCGTCTGCTGGTTTACCGTGCGGCGGTTCTTAAGGATAAGGGAGACCCTGCCACCGTACAGACATCAATGGCGAAGTACTATGCCTCAGAGATTGCCTTCAAGGCAGCTAACAAGGCTTTGCAGATACATGGTTCATACGGTTATACTGACGACTTCCCGGTTGAGCGATTTTTACGGGATGTTAGAGCATCCAGTATTCTTGAGGGCACTTCACAAATGCATAAGCTGATTATCGGGCGTGCGATGACCGGCCTCAATGCTTTTGTTTAGGTCGTAAATGAAGAACAACTGGGAGGTAGTAGCTCAAGAAATGGGGCTATGAGAGATTAGGAATGAGGTTAATAAACCGTCTTCTCATAGCTTGATGTAGTTTTCCTTCAGCTTTGACAGTACCTCATTTATAGTCTCCTCAGCTGTGGAAGCGCCGCTGGTTATGCCTATATGAGAGTGACCTTGAAGCCAGGAGGGTTGGATTTCTTCTGCGGTTTCGACTAGGTATGCTTTAGTAACCGTAGCACATAATTCAGCAAGGTGATTAGTATTAGCACTGTTATGACTCCCGATAACAAGCATCAAATCTACTCTATTAGCTAGCTTAAGGGCTGCTTGCTGGCGTTCTCTAATTTCATGGCATATAGTATCGATGATACGTAACTCAGTGTCTTTAACCAGGGCAGAATCAATAAGTTTCTTCGCAAAGTTGTTAAAACGAGCTGGTATCTGAGTCGTCTGCGAAAGAACACCTAAACGGCGTGGTAAATGTTCAGGTGTGGCTGGAAAGTTTTCATCCAGCGTAGCTACTCCCTTGCCGTTAGCCCAACCAAGAATACCTCTGACCTCACGGTGGTCAGCATCCCCATATATAATGACAAAAAAGCCAGACTTGACTAATCGGCGAGCTGCGACCTGGGCTCGGTGAACAAAGGGACAGGTAGTATCAATTATCTCATTATATCGAGCCTGAATCTCGTCTTCTAGCTGTGGGCTTACCCCATGAGCACCGATAGCCACAATGTCACCCTGTATTTCATCCACACTATTGGCTACCCTGACGCCAATGTCAGCTAGTCTTTGTAGTACCTGTTGATTATGCACCACAGGCCCCAACGTTTCTACCCTGCCGCGCTCATGGGCGACCTTCTCTAGGATATCAATGGCTCGCTTAACCCCGAAGCAGAAGCCTATTCCAGCCGCTTTTTCAATCCTTAATGCCATCTGATTTTCCTTGCTCTGAATAATGTCCTTGGTATTCTGCAGGAAGGAGCTTAGCTATGTGCCCCATTATAAAGTTAGTGGGCTCAGCAAGCTTTGTCTTAGACAATTTACCGTTAACTGGTGGCAGGTGGAAAGGGGAACCAATATTAACTGTTATCTGGGGGCGACGTAGTAACCAGCCGATACCCTTAATTTTTTCGGTACCGGTGATGCCTACTGGCAGGATAGGAGCACCACTGCGCAAGGCTATTAACGCCGAACCAGGGAAAGCAGGTTGCAATTGAGCGTTCTTGCTCCTTTTTGCCTCGGGGAACATGATTAAGGCTAGACCCTCGGCCAAAACTCTCTCTGCTTGACGTAGTGCCTTCCTGTCTGGTTGCCCACGGTGCACTGGAAAGGCACCGAAGCTATTGGCGAAATAACTGGAAAATCTGGAGCGAAATAGCTCTTCCTTAGCCATAAATATCGCCCTTCGACCAAGACTAACACCAACCAGAGGTATGTCAGCTAGATGAAGATGATTAGCTACTACCAGCAGTGGTCCCTGGCTGGGAATATTCTCTCTACCCCTGACCTGCCAACGAGACAACAGGAGCAGTAGTATCCTCATTATTAATCGGCAAACATGATAAAACCAGGGCATTACTTTAACCTCGAATAGAAAGAAGGTCGGTAATTGTCAATTATAGCTCATAGCTAGTGGTAAAGACAAACTTTACTTAGACGCTTTCAATTAAATAGCTGAGGGTTTGGAGGGGCTTCGCCCCTCTAAAAATTATTTCCCCTTCCCTTTACTAAGGGGAAGGGGATAAAGGGGATGGGGTTAAAGACCTTGATTAAACTTGTCTTTTATCCCATAATATCCAGGAGGCAAATATAGGAAGCGCTCAGCCACTTGTATGCCACCCTGAGCGAAGCGAAGGGTCTCTAAAGGTTCCCGGAGATTCTTCATCGCTTCGCTCCTCAGAATGACACTAGGCTGAACGGCAGGGAGAATATGAAGAAATTAACCGTTGGCAAAATAAGAGGTCTGCAACAGATTGCCAATCCAGACGGTATTTTTTCTATGTGTGCTATGGACCACCGTGGGTCGTTACGCAGCATGATTGATGAAGAGAGCCCGAGGGAAGTTGACTATGCAGAAATGGTTGGGCGTAAGCTAGAACTGTGTTCTAGCCTGGCTAAATATGCCAGTGCCGTGCTGCTTGACCCTATATTTGGTGCTGCCCAATGCGTCAGTCATGGTGTCTTACCAAAGAGTACCGGACTCCTGATTAGTATAGAAACCTCTGGTTACAGTGGTGAAAAAGAGCATCGAGTAACCGAGTTATTGGATGATTGGAGTGTTGACAAGATTAAGCGAATGGGTGCCTCGGGAGTCAAGATTCTGGTTTACTATCGTCCAGATTTGAAACAGTTAGCTAGTAAGCAATTAGGCACAGTGAATAAGGTAGCCAGGGAATGTATAAAATATGACCTTCCCTTCTTGGTAGAACCGATGAGCTATCCTGTAGGTAACGAAGCGAACAACCCACAGGAGTTTGCTAATCTGAAAGAACAGCTAGTGACTGAAACTGCCCGCGATATCACTGCCTTACCAATAGATGTGCTAAAGGCTGAGTTTCCTGCTGACCTACATTACAAAAAGGATAAATCTGAACTAATTGAACTCTGTCACCAGCTAGATGTGTCATCCCAGGTTCCATGGGTCATTCTCAGTGCTGGTGTAGATTTTGAACTTTTTTGCCTGCAGGTAGAAATCGCCTGCCAGGCTGGCGCATCAGGCTTCTTGGGTGGCCGGGCTATTTGGCAGGAAGCAATGCATATTGACGACGCACGGGAAAGGGTTCAATATCTGGCAACTGTAGGGGTAGATAGGCTGAAAAGACTAACTGAGATAGCTAGCAAACATGCTGTACCTTGGTACAAGAAGTTCGGATTAGTTGCCTCTGAACTGGCTGATGTATCAGAAAGGTGGTACCAGGAATATTGAAATTAGGGAGTCGACATGATTGCTACTATTACCCTTAACCCATCCTTGGACGAACATATTATGGTCAACGGACTGATGGTGGAGGAGACCAACCGCTGGGTCAGGCGGCATCGTTATGCCGGAGGCAAGGGCATAGATATGTCGCGGGCTATTCATGAGATGGATGGCATGACTATAGCTTATGGATTCATCGGTGGTCCCAATGGCAGGGCTGTGGAAATATTGCTTGACGAAGAAGGGGTGCTATTCAGCTTTACCCCTATTAATCAGGAAACACGTGTCAATTTTATTATTACTGATACCAGAACTTCTCAGCAAACGAGACTTGGTGCCCCCGGTCCACGTATTTCAAAAAGAGAGCAGGAGAGATTCTTTAAAAAGTTGAGAGAAATCCGCCCCAGCCCGAATTTAATAACTGCCGGTGGTAGTGCACCACCCGGTGTCCCGGTTGGTATCTATTATGATATAGTTATGGAGGCTAAGGGCCGTGGTGTAAGAACTATCCTTGACTCTGCTGGTCAATGGTTAGAAGAAGGAATAAAAGCTAAACCATACCTCATTAAGCCTAATGTCCATGAGACTGAGACACTGCTGGGGAGGGAACTTCCTACCGAAGAGGCAATCATTGAAGCGGCTCTCGACTTGGTGGAAATGGGTATTGAGGTAGCGGTCATCTCCAGAGGCAAAAATGGTATTATTGTTGCTACAAAGGGGAGCCTTTTTAAGTCGGTTCCACCTCCGGTAAAGGTGCGAAGCGCTGTTGGGGCTGGCGACTGCACTGTTGCTGGACTAGCCTTAAAGCTAGCTTATAGAGAGCCATTGATAGAAGCCTGCCGATTGGCAGTGGCTATGGGCACTGCTGCTGTGTTAACACCGGGCACTGAGTTGTGCCGTAGAGCTGATGTGGAAAGACTGTTACCAAAAATCAAAACCTGGGTGATGCCAGCTAGGAAGCAGGTTAAAGTATTCTCCACTGCCAGCAGGTAATACTTGACTACTTTAAGCCAAAGGGCCGTGCTAGTCTACTCCTTCGCCGCCTGTGTCTTCTTGATTTTTCCTCCTCTGCCTTACTAATGGCCTCTGCTTCTACTAAACGGACATAAATAGCATCGGCTATTTCTTTGTCCACGGCAAACTGTGTTTGGTGAACTTGAAAAACGTAGGAGGGGAAGCTCTGAATAAGGCTTATTGGTGCTCCGGGAAGGATGCCCATAGCCATCAGTTTCTGAAGTTGGCTTGACTCTGGCGCATAGATATAGGCTACTTTGCCTTTTTGTCTTTGAGCCAGCTGTGAAAGGGGAGCAACAACCTTTTGTGCCTGCACTTGTTCCTCTTGGCAGCACCTTCCTGGTGGTATTGGGTTACCGTGGGGACAGACCTTAGGATGCCCCAATAAAATGCAGATACTTTTATCTAGCCCTCGGTCAAGTAAATGCTCAAATTTGCACGCCTTCTCATGAATGAGCATGTCTCTGGTGCCCAGAACGTCGGCAAGCAACCGTTCGGCTAGACGATGCCTTCTGACTATATTCTTTGCCTCAGGTTGTCCAGCCTTAGTTAACCTGACCTGGTTATCTGAAACAGAGACGTAACCAGCACTAAGTAGTTGCTCTATTTGTTCCTTGTCAGTGATTCCCAAATCGTCTAGGGGAACGGAATCTTCCTTCCTCTCCTCAGTGCGAATCCACAGTGTTTCCAGGACCTCCTCAGCTCTTTCCTCGAGTTCCATTGTATCGTCTCCTCCAGCCCTTGAAGGCTTTTATTAATTTTGGTTCCACAGGCATATCGTAGCCGCAGTTAGGGCACTTCACCATATGGCAGGCCCCAGCTAGTGGACACCCCTTACAGGCGGCTTTGCCGTCTTCTTCCCGAAATTGGTGACCACAAAGAGGGCACTTCATAGTGGCACCCCTAGGGTAGTGAGTACCAAATTGAGGATGAATCCCACGAAGAAGGCGAAGGGGAAGATAAAGAGGGCGATGGCTAGCGCTGTTTTTATTCCCCTCTCTTTCAGCATCACTGAGAACTGAGCAATACAGGGGATGAAAAGGGTAAGGGTAACTGCGGCTACCACTAGTGGTAGCCCTAATATTATCCCTGAGCTATGGAGGTCATACAATCCTGCCGCTCCAAAATCCCGCCTGAAGAAGCCATAGAGAAAGACAACAGCCGCCTCTGGGGGCAGTCCGATGAACTCAACCAGGGGCTCAAGTCCGCGGCTGATAAAGGTAAGTACTCCGGTTAGCTCTCCTGCCCAGAGCAGGACGCTGATGAGGATGAAAAGAGGTAACACCTCAGTAAAGTACCATTGCAACCGGGTATAGGTTTTGACCAGCACATTGGACATTTTTGGCAGCCTGAGCGGCGGCACCTCCATATAGAAGCTGGCTCTCTCCCCAGGGAGAATCTTAGCTGCTAGGTAGCCGACAAGTAAAAATACCAGAGCCATCACTCCACCCCAGATGAAGAGAGCTAACCTGTTACCCGACAGAATAGCGAAAATAACCCCCAATTGTGCTGAGCAGGGAATAGTTAAAGCTAGGAGAAAAGTAGTGATAACCCGTTCCCGTCTTGTCTCCTGGGTTCTGGTGACGATAGTAGCCATGGTATCACAGCCGAACCCCAGCACCATAGGTATTACTGCCCGGCCGTTGAGTCCGATTACCTTGAATATCCGGTCGATAAGCATCGCCAGTCTAGGAAGGTAACCGCTGTCTTCAATTATGGAGAAGACGATAAAGAAAGTACCCACAATGGGAAGTATTATGGCAAAGGTGTAGGTGAGTCCCAGGGTGATGATGCCGTATTCGCCGACGAATAAATCTTGAATGATTTTGGAGGGGATAAGACTGACAAAGAGGTCAGTAGCCCAGGGGTTAAGCCACTCCCCGAATACAGTGACCTCAATAAAGTCAACCAAGGTCTGGGCGCCGAAGACTCCGACAAATTGATAGAGGCCGAAGTAGAGAACTATGAGGAGGATGGGGACTCCAGTTACGGGGTTCATCATAGCACGGCTCAGCCTCTCGGCAAACCTTTGGCGAGGTATTTCCCTTGAGGTCACCGCTGTATCTAGGATGCGTCTCACCTCCTGCTGTCGCCTCAAGGCGATGACATAGCTGAGAGGCTGGCTGTAGCTATCCCTGGCCTCAGCCACAATTCTTTGGATTGACTGGTAATCTGAAGCTTCTCGCTCTTTAACCTGGCTCTCTATGTCCCGGTCTCCCTGGAGAAGAAGCAGTCCAGCAGCCCTTTTGGAGATACCATAATCATCTTTGAGCAGACCTACAATCTTGGTTAGGGCTGACTCCAATAAGTCATCATACTTAATTAGCGCCGCTTTGGTTTCTGACATACTCCGATACTCTCTTTCGTAGAGTCTCTATCCCGCGGCCAGTAGTGGCCACGGTGGCTACTACGGGGATGCCCAGTTCCCTCTCAAGCCGCCTGACATCAACCTCTATCCCGGTTGCTTCAGTCTCATCTACCATGTTAAGGTCCAGTATGATGGGAAGCTCGGCTTCAATAAGTTGGAGGGTGAGGGGTAACATCCTCTCTAAATTCTTGGCATCAACCACATGCAGGACTACTTCAGGCTTCTCTTCTAGCAGAATCGATTTGGCTATCCGTTCTTCTTCGGTGATAGGCAGGAGGGAATACATCCCTGGGGTATCCACTACCTCGAGTTCCTCGCCCTCAATCACGGCTTTACCTCGTGATACATCTATCGTTGTGCCCGGGTAGTTAGAAACAGTGACATAGACACCGGTGAGCCTGTTGAAGACCACGCTCTTGCCTACATTTGGGCTGCCGACAATACCCACCTTTCTAAGGCCATTGCCCTCAATATGTATTCTCCCTTCATGGCAACTACCCGCTCTGCCAAAGCTAAGGGCATTTAGTGCTTTTTGCCACAGGCTCATTTACCTGACCTCCTTAGTCACGGCTATCTTGTCATCATCTTGGTTTTTACCTTCTTTTACCATAAGTGGGCGAAAGTAGCTGCCTAGAGCTAGAGCTAGATATACAGGGTAGGCGACCACTTCCACCAGAGACGGGTTGCCATTATAGCCAAGGATGGCCTTCAGGAATAGTCCAAAGGTTGACTTTTCCGAAAGAATATGATTAATGTCCCAGACAGGGTCCACCAAGGGTGGGATAATCCCGGCTTCAATGAACTCGTGAATCCCGTAAGTCAGCAAACCGGCAGCAAAGAAAATGAGCACCAGGCTGGTCACATTGAAGAAGGTCCTCAGGTTGAGCCAGGATGCGCCCTTATATAGGCTGTAGCCGATTACTATAGCTATGGCCAGTCCCAGAAAGCCCCCTACGGTAAACAGGAGTGGTGATTCGGCTACCCTGGTGGCAGCGAAGAGGAAAAGCACCGTTTCAATTCCTTCCCTCACCACCACCACGAAGGCTAGTATGACTAAGCCTAACGATGAGCCACTGGTGAGCACCGATTGTATCTGAGCCTGTAAATGAGCTTTGATATCGATTGCCTGCTTACGCATCCAGAATATCATCCAGGTAAGGACACCGGCGGCAACAAACATAGCGATGCCTTCAAATATCTCTTCAGCTCGGCCACTAAACTCTCCCGCCAAGATATAGACGGTAGCACCGGCAATCAGGCTGACTAACACCGCCAGTGAAATCCCCAGCCAGACCGGTTTGAAGCCCTGGCGGTTGTCGGTTCTGGCTAGATAAGCCAGGATAATCCCGATGATGAGGGCAGCCTCCAAGCCCTCTCTTAGTGTGATTAAAAATGAACTCAGCATTGTTTATTTTCTCCTTTCTAATAAATGCTTTCTTTTTCCGATTAGTTAGTTAAACGTAGTAAATTTTTTTAAAAAATTCCTTAACATTAGTGTCACTAGTATCACTCCCTTCCCAGCTTTAAGTTATTCTGTATTCAATACAAATGCCTCGCATTTGCAATAAGCTAAGCAAAAAATTATTTCCTTTCCTGACGACACTTGAGGCAATAGCCAGTCATTCGAACTTCACTACCGGTAATCTCGAAGTCTTTGGCTTCAGTAACATTTCTCTTCACCAGGCGAGCTAATGGATACTGGAATTCAACAACCCGACCGCAGCTAAGGCAGACCAGGTGATGATGCTCGGCAGATGGCTTTACCTCATAATGGTGATGCTCCTCATCAAAATGGACTTCCTTGACCAGACCTAGCTTCTTGAGAGTCTGTAGGGTTCGATAAACAGTGGACAGGCTGAGGCGGGGTTGTTTCTCTCGGGCTCGGAGATGGATTTCATCTGCATCCAGGTGCCTCCCCCCACGGCGAATAACTTCCAGAATTAGCGCCCGCTGATTGGTAATCCTCAGTCCGGGGGCATTTAGTACCCGGCGAGTATCCTCAAATAATTTAGTTCTAGTGCTCATTTATCTTAATTGCTAATGCGTTGCATTTGTAATTATTCTAAAATATAAATATATCTTTGTCAAGCCCCTGAATTAGTTATAATTATTGTTACCGAAAGTGGTAACGTTACTTCAAAAAGTATTACCTAATAAGGATAGAGTATTCCGGCACAATAGGTTTGGGCAGTATTGTCCCCTTAGTTTTGTTTATGAACCTTAAGATGCAGAGATTTCAGGGATAAATGGCTGCTGCTTGAAGTCCGGTTACCTCAGGTAAGCCGAGCATAAGGTTCATATTCTGGATGGCTTGCCCGGCGGCCCCTTTAACCAGGTTGTCAAGGCAGCTAATAACGATTAGTTTCTCTCCGCTGCGGTCAATGGTGGGGTGAACAAGACAAAGGTTGTTCCCCCAGGTGTGCTTGGTGTGGGGGGAAAATTCTGTTACCTTTACAAAAGGCTTATCCTTGTAGAAGTCCAGGTAGAGGTCCCTTAGCTCTTCCTTCCCTTTTTCGTCGGCAGCAACTTTACCTGGAGAGAGAGTTGCATAGGCGGTAGTTAATATGCCCCTGGTCATTGGTATCAGATGGGGGACAAAGGTTACTGAGAGTGGCTGTTGGTGATGGAGCAACTTTAGCTCCTGGACAATCTCGGGCAGATGTCTGTGCCCATCTAAGGCATAGGCAGTGACATCTTCATTGGCTTCTGAGTAGTGAGTGTGCAGGCTGAGCGTCCTGCCGGCTCCGGAGACACCGGACTTGCTGTCAATAATGATGTCAGGCTTAATTAGCCCTGCCTTAACTGCTGGGGCTAAGGCCAGGATAGCCCCGGTGGGATAGCAACCAGGATTGGCCACCAGTTGGGCGGAGGTAATCTGGGGCTGGTATAGTTCGGGTAGACCATACACTGCTTGTTTAAGTAGTTCTGGAGCAGGGTGAGCAAAACCATACCATGATGGGTATTCGGCGGCATCCTTCAGTCTGAAATCGGCGCTAATATCCACCACCTTAATGCCACGGTTGAGCAGCGGTATGACCTCTTTGGCGCCCTCCTTATGTGGCATAGCTGAAAAAACCAAATCAACCTCTCCTAACTCAGCTTCAATAACTAGGTCTATGCTAGCTAGGTGAGGGAAAACCGTACCTAGCTTTTGCCCAGCCGCGCTCCGACCGGTAACTGAAGTAAGCTCCACCTGCGGGTGCTGACATAGTAGTCTTGCCAGCTCAACACCGGCGTAACCAGTAACATTGATAATGCCTACCCTGCTTTTGTGCATTAGCCCTTGCCTCCTTCAGAAGCACTTTCTAGAGTAGCTAGCCGCTTCTTAGCGCCGATGACAATCAGCTGGTCTCCTTCCTGAATAGTTTCTTCTTTTGGCGGGTTAATCATAAGTTTACCACTCTGCTTACTTACTGCCAGAACAACAGCCCCAGTACGGTGACGAGTTACCTCTATCGTCAAGCCCACCAATGGGGAGCCTTTACTTACCTCCACATTTTCCATCCGTAACTCCTGCCCAGGACGACGGGCTACAGTATCAATAAAATCAACTACTGCCGGGCGTAGGGCTAACATAGCCATCCGCCGCCCCCCAATGCTATGTGGAGAGACAACACGGTTAGCACCAGCCCTCTTTAGCTTTGTTACGGCTTCTTTATCTGCAGCTCGAGCCGCAATAAATAAGTCTGGGCATAACCCTCGAGCCGAGAGAGTAATATAGGTGTTACCGGCATCAGAGCCAACTGCTGCCACCAGACCCCGAGCCTGCTGAATACCAGCCTCCCTCAGCACCTCATCGCTGGTGGCATCACCCTGCAAATAGAGGTATCCTGCTTGCTCGATTTGTGCAACGCCTTCTGAGTTGTTATCAATAACAACAAAAGGCACCCCTTCCTCCTTAAAAGTGCGGGCTATCTCCTGTCCAACTCTACCATAGCCACAAAGGATAAAGTGGCCTTTCAGTTTGGCAATTCTGGCTTTCATCCGTCGCCTCCCTAATGTAATACCAAAGTGACCTTCTAAAATATACTCTATAATTCCGGTTAGGGCATATAGTGCCCCGCCCACACCGCCTACCATTAAGAAGCTACTAAAAATCCGCCCACTGGTAGTAAGAGGATGAACCTCGGCATATCCCACCGTGGTTATGGTTATGATAGTCATGTACAGGGCGTCGGTAAGCGACCAGCCCTCGATGACTATATAGCCGATAACACCGATGGCTACGATAGCAACCAAGGCGCATACTCCCCAAAGTACCCTTCGTGACGGTTTCATCTAGCTACCTGTAATTAAATTTTAGCATAAATAATTAGACTAACTGCTGGTGAACATAATATCATGGTAGCCCTGTTATTATCAAACTTCACCGGAGTAGGCTGTGACCAGCGGAATTATACTCGGTTTTAGTTGTTGGGGGGTTAGTTGCGGTGATATAATTGGTTTTAATGTTGGTCAGGGATGGGGGTGAGGTTGATAGATACTCGCTATCAGCAGGCTCTTGACTATATTTACAGCTTTATCGACTATGAAAAGGTGCCCAGACCGCGTGACGCAGCTCATTATGACCTCAGGCGTATGGAGGAACTGCTGGCTCGGTTAGGTAACCCTCACCTAGAAGCCAGGACAGTTCATATCGCTGGCAGTAAGGGTAAGGGAAGTGTGGCTGCCATGATAGCGTCGGCACTCACTGCCTCCGGTTATACTACTGGGCTTTACACCTCACCGCATTTGCATACCTTTAATGAGCGTATTAGGGTTGATGACAAATTAATCTCTGACGAAGAGCTTGTGGCTCTGGTGGAGAAGCTTAAACCTGAGGTTGAGGCGGTAAATGAGAAAGCTACCTATGGTCGGTTGACTACCTTTGAGCTGATAACGGCTCTAGGCTTTGCCTATTTTAAGCTAAAGGGAGCAGATTCTCAGGTAATTGAAGTAGGGCTGGGCGGCAGGCTTGATGCTACCAATGTAGTCCAGCCTGAGGTCTGTATTATCACCTCGATTAGCTTCGACCATACGGAGGTATTGGGTAATACCTTGGCTGGAATTGCTACTGAGAAGGCTGGCATTATTAAATCCAATAGCATAGCGGTAACCTCTCCCCAGGTTGATGAAGTGGATAAGGTCATCGAGGAGACCTGCCTTGGTTGTAAAGCAAAACTGGTCAGGGTAGGTAGTGATGTCACCTGGCAGAGCCTCGGCTTTGATTCTAGACGACAATCGCTTCGAGTGAAGGGAAGACTGGGTAGTTATGAATTATCAATCCCGCTTCTGGGTCAGCATCAGCTAAACAATGCGGCTACGGCGGTGGCTGCCCTGGAGGTTTTAGCTGAGAAGGGTTTTCATGTTTCCGGAGATAGCATTATTAACGGTCTGGCGCAGGTGAACTGGCCGGGTCGGCTCCAGGTTTTAAGCCATCGCCCCCTTTTGATAGTCGATGGCGCCCATAACCCTGACTCAGCCCGTAAGTTGAAGCAGTCTCTTGAGCAATACTTTAACTTTGACCGAGCTATCTTGATTATCGGAGTCTCGTCTGATAAGGATTTAGCTGGAATAATCTCGGAATTAATACCTTTGTTTGATAAAGTAATTGCCACCCACTCTATTCATCCTCGGGCTATGCCCACAGCTCCTGTCGTGGCTGAATTTAGCCGGCATGGAGTGGAAGCGCAGGCAACAGACGATATTTCAATTGCCCTGCCTCTGGCTCTAACTATGGCTGGAGAGAAAGACGTTATCTGTGTTACCGGTTCGTTGTTCGTGGTTGCCGGGGCAATTGAGCAGGCAAAGGCGCTTTGTTTAACGGTGTGACCAGTGAAAAGGAGTGACTACTTACGATGGGAGAGGTAGGCGGTTCTCGTAGGAGAGGGGTAACCTTTGAGAGGGACTGGACAAAGGGAAGCATCATCCGCAACCTTTTGTCTCTATCCTGGCCCATGGTAATAAACGAAAGCCTCTGGGCTGTAGGCCCCACCATCGATATGATATGGGTGGGAAGGCTAGGGGTAGCCTCTATTGCCGGGGTGGGCGTTGCTGGTATCGTGGTTATGCTGCTGATGGCCGCCAGGTGGGGCCTCGGTGTAGGCACTAGAGCTATGATTGCCCGCTTTGTGGGGGCAGGCGATGCCGAGGGTGCCAATCATGTAGTCAGGCAAGCCTTCGTTATCAGCGGTATCTACGCCATAGTCGTGGCGTCAATAGGCATCTCCTTTGCCGAGCCCATATTGAGCTTGTTTGGGCTGGAGGCTGATGTTGTTGCTGAAGGAACGGCATACCTGCGCATAATCTTCGTGGGCTCGGTGGCGATGTCTTTCTGGGTAATGGCCGAGGGCATTATGTATGCATCAGGGGATGGAATAACGCCGATGAAAATAACCGTCGTCGTCAGGTTTGTCCACCTGCTCTTTACCCCCTTCCTTATCTTCGGTTGGTGGATATTCCCCCGAATGGGCGTCAGTGGCGCAGCTCTGGCTAACCTCGTTGGTTACAGCGTAGGAATGTCCCTTGGGCTGTGGGTCCTCCTTAGCGGGCGGTCCCGGCTGCGGCTGACCTTGAGAAACTTTCGCCTTGCCCCTAATATTATCTGGCGTATAGTGAAGATTGGTATTCCTGCTTCTGTCATGGGCATACAAAGAAGTATTGGCAACCTTGCCTTGATGTGGTTTATTGTCCCCTTTGGCACCTTGGCGGTGGCGGCTCATGCCCTGGGCCAGAGATTAGAAATGGCATTACGCCTACCGAGTTTCGGGTTGGGCATGGCTGCTGGCGTGCTGGTGGGGCAAAATCTGGGAGCAGGCCAACCTGAGCGGGCTGAGAAGAGTGGCTGGCTGGCAGTAGGTTTGGTGGAAGGTTTTATGCTTATCTGTTCGGTGGCAGTACTGTTGTGGGCTGAGAACATAATTCGCATCTTTAACACTGAGCCCGGTCTGGTAGAGGTAGCCAGTACCTTCCTGAGGATAGCAGCGGCTGGTTACTTGATGATGGGCCTTAATGCTGTTTTGCAGCAGGCTGTGTCTGGTGCCGGTGACACTCTACCAGCGATGCTTGTTACTCTGATAATGATTTGGGTGGTGCAGTTGCCTTTAGCATTCTTTCTGCCGAGGGTCACTAATCTCGGTGTGTATGGAGTGCGCTGGGCGATAATAGCTGGCATGCTTGTGGGGACGGTCGCTTATGTAATATATTTCTGGCTGGGGAGGTGGAAGCGTAAGAGGGTATAGCTCAGTATCAGGACAGGCAGGAAAAAGGAGTGACTGCTTGCGATGGAAGACCTAGAGGGTTTTGAAGGGAGAGGCAGGAGAAGGGTTGCATTTGACAGGGACTGGACAAAAGGCAGCATAAGGTAATACGCAAAGGCAGTGCGAGAGCATTACCTTCATGAATCGAAGAAGGAGAAGGGCAGATTTTGAGCGAGTTCGCTTCATTTAGTAAACCGTTTGTTTCTCAAGCACAAGCTCTGCATAGTGCTATGAATAATCAAGTATCTTCTGTTAGGCAATGTGTTCATTCTGTTGCGTAATTTGCATTATCTCCAAGTTCCCATACTACTTTAGCCTTTCGGCGATTTGCCCCTTTTTTCTTCATTCTTCCGTGTAAAAACACATATGGCGTTCTTATAATCGCTGTGCCGAAAGTAAATATCTTACAATTTACGGTATCATCAACAACGGGGTTTGCTGCTATAGACTCTCTAAAAACAAATCCGACTAATGCGGAATCCTTCGGTGCAATTTTCAAATCTTTATGGCTTGGGTCAACTAGCTCGGCGTATAGTTCAATGGGTTGCTTTTCCCAACCTCTACCACTGTGGTGCAAATACAAGTGTACGTAATAGGAATCAAAAGTCGTGTCATATCTATCGTTCCTGCTTGTTAATTTCAATTTGGAACCCCTTTCCAACACTCTTAATTTTTACTTCCCTCAAAGCAGCAATCTCCCAGGATGGGCGATACTTTTTCCACCAATACCATTCCCTAATCACAGTCGATCTCCGAGCTAGCCACTTGAAAAAACGGGCAACATATAAGCGAATCAGGCGAATGACCTCTTGGGAATGTAGAATTGACAAGACAAGACCCGAAATAATACCTAGAATTGAACCTATTATGATGTAAAGGGGCGTAGAATTCATGTTTAATGCCTCGTATTAAGGAATTATTGGATACCCCAATATCTTATTATTCATCTCTTACCCTCTTGCCTTGTTGAGTTTCGCAACAGGCTCTGTGTTGATTCAGCTATGACAAAAGTGCTACACTGGTGTATGAACTACATCATTACCCAAGAGAGCTTTGATAGCCTTGCCTCCTATTGGGTTGACCCAAGTCACGGTTTGAGGTGGAATTCGGTCTTCGTTTTGCCTGCCTGGTTGAAGGTCTGGTGGCAAGAGTTTGCCTCTGGAGCCGAATTGTATTTGGGCACGGTAAGACAGGGAGAGAAAATCATCGGCATTGCTCCCCTTCTGCTGAGAGAGGGGAAGGCTTCTATCATCGGTAGTGCTGATGTCTGTGATTACCTTGACTTTATTGTTGCCCCTGGAATGGGGAGGGATTTCTTTAATGTCCTGCTCGATGACTTGAAACAGAAGGGTATTAATCACCTGGACTTACGACCGTTGAGGCCTGATTCCACAGTACTTACCAACCTTGTAGACATAGCCCGGAATCGGAAGTATGATGTTCTTTGTCACCCGGAGGATATTTCTTTGGAGCTGGATTTACCCTCTACCTGGGAGGAATATCTGGCGACACTGACCAAAAAGCAGCGTCATGAAGTGAGACGTAAGCTAAGGAGATTATGGGAGGCAGGTGATGTAAAGCATCGTTGCGTCGAGGTTAGCCGGGGTGAGGTTGAGGATTACACAGACGCCTTTCTGAAGCTCTTTTCGCTGAGCCGCGAAGAGAAAGCCAACTTCATGACTCCTGAAATGGAATCGTTCTTCAGGTCACTGGTCAAGTCTATGGCTGAGATTGGGCTACTTAGGTTCGGCATTGTTGAGATGGGTACGCTACCCGCAGCTATGACCGTGGGTTTTGATTACAACGACTCGCATTATCTCTATAATAGTGCCTACGACCCCCAATATAACTCCTTGAGCGTGGGATTACTCTGTAAAGTCCTTTGCCTAAAAGAGAGTATTGAGAAAGGCAAGAAAAAATGGGACTTTCTCAAGGGGGATGAAAGCTATAAATACCAGCTGGGCGGGAGGGATGTCTCCTTATACAGATGCCAAATAACTATCAAGTAACACTAGAGAAGAGAGAACTTTGATGCCAGCTAGTCAACTGAGAATAGCTATGCTCAGCGCGCATAGCTGTCCTGTAGGTAAGCTAGGGACCAAGGATACTGGCGGTATGAGTGTCTACATCCGTGAGCTTGCTGCTGAGTTGGGTAAGCAGGGACATTTAGTGGATGTTTATACTCGTGTCCATGACCCTAAAGACCCTCAAATTGTAAATCTGGGTCAGAATGCTCGACTTATTCACCTCAAGGCAGGTGAAGACGAAGAGATAAATAAGTTAGCCGTGTATTCCTATCTTCCTGACTTTGCTTGCAATCTGGAGAATTTCAGGAAATGTAACAGCCTCCAATATGATTTAATATTTAGCCATTACTGGCTTTCGGGTTGGGTGGGAGAATATTTACAGCAATGGTGGAATGTTCCTCACATTACCACATTTCATACGCTAGGTGCTGTTAAGAATATTATGGGTATTGGGGAAAATGAACCTGAACTTCGTATTAAGACAGAAAAGGAGTTGGCTCGAAATTGTCATCTTGTTATCGCCTCAACAGAGAAGGAGAAGGAGGACCTTATTTTGCACTATGGCTCTTCGCCGGAGAGAATTAGTGTCATTCCTTGTGGAGTGAACTTGGAGCTATTCCAGCCTGTGGACAAAAATATGGCCAAGCAGCAGCTAGGCTTGGTTGACGATAAGATTATCCTATTTGTTGGCAGAATTGAGCCATTAAAGGGCGTAGAGCAGTTACTGAAGGCTATGCCCTATCTGCAAAATGGTCAAAGACCAAGACTGGTGATCATCGGTGGCGATAAACGCAGCCAATATGAAATAGAAAAGCTCCAAGGGTTGTCCCGCTCTCTCCATATACAGGATTCAGTTACCTTCCTGGGTTTGAAAAAACAAGAACAATTGCCTTATTTTTACAGTATGGCTGATGTTTGTGTGGTTCCCTCCTATTACGAAAGCTTTGGGCTGGTAGCTCTGGAATCCCTGGCTTGCGGTACACCGGTAGTAGCGGCTGATGTAGGTGACCTTAGAAGCATTATTCGTCAAGGAAAGACGGGGTACGTGGTAACTGACAATGCTCCCCGCTGCCTTGCCGATAAAATAGCTCTACTTCTCGCAAGGCCAAGCCCTGATAAAAAATCTACCTTCTCAATTCGGGCATCAGTAAGCAGATTTAGCTGGGCAAATACTGCTGAGGCGATTGTTAGAAAATTCAGGCTGGTGCTGGCTAATTATTTGGCCTCCGTGCCATAATTTATGCTTTTTCTGATTATTTTGCTCCTGTATTCTAGTTTATCACCTTTTCGTACCACAAACTGCTCGTCCTAGCCTCGAAACCAACAGACCGGTAAAGGGCACAAGCTGCTTCGTTCTCACTATCCACAGTCAACTCAGCAACCCTTAGGCCCTTACTTTTAAGGTGGGATAGCCCGGCAAGTAGCACTCTTTTACCCACTCCCCTACCTCTGTAATCCGGGTCAGTTCCCATCATAAAGATTCGCCCTTTTTTTTCGCCAGTGACAGCTTCCCCCTGATAACTTGTCTCTGTCCAGCAATAGCCAGCGACTTCATCTCCATCATATGCTAGCACTACATCCTCCGGAGAACAGTTACTTAGACTGGTACGGTAGGCTATTGTTTCTACAGTGTTGGGGTTGTACCCCCAGCTACCAGCAAAGGCACGATTCTGAATCTGGGTCAGCTTGTCTTCTTCGCCACGCCTTAGATGGCGGCACCCTAGAGCAGCTTGGTCAATATTTTGCCGACGAACATTAGCCATGTCTAGCCTCAATTCAAGGAAGCGTCGGATATACTCAAAACCCAGCTTAGATAGCACACCTTTGGCAACTACATTATCCTCTGATATATTTACATGGGCTACTTTTGCTCCTACTTCTTTAGCACGCTGCATAGAGTAACCAAGTAGTTTTGTAGCTAACCCCTTTCTTCGATGCTCAGGGTGCACCCAGCAGTGGAGAATAACCCGCTCAATGGTCAGCTCCGGTGTGACATCTATATAGCCGATGAGATTTCCAGCTACCTGGGCAATAAACAAATCTTGCTCAGGGGAGAAATTTGGCCGACCCAAGTGCTTAGCAATAGCTTGTGGTAAAATACAACGTCCAGTCGGCTCCAGTTTTTCGGCCTCAATAGTTAACAAGACATACTTATTGAAATCCGCAGGTTGATAATTTCTAATGGTATAATTGGAATTGCTCATGCTGATAAGAGGTATCCTCAAGTTATAATTGTATCAATCTGGAGAATGTTATACAATTTCTACTGTATATCTCGCATTAAGGAGGCTCAAGTACTATGACCAAGCCGGCTCAAGTGATGGTGGTTACACCGCATCCAGACGATGCTGAATTCGGTGTTGCCGGAACGGTAGCTCGTTGGACACGTGAAGGTAAGGACGTTGTATACGCAGTGTGCACAAATGGTGATAAGGGTACCAGCGATACCAATATGAAGCCGGAAGAACTGGCCAGAATCCGAGAGCAGGAACAACTGGCTGCAGCCAAGCTGTTGGGGGTGAGGGAGGTCGTATTTCTGCGTCATCCTGACCAAAGCTTGGAAGATACACCTGAGTTCAGAAAAGAGATTGTGCGCTTGATAAGGATGTACCAGCCGGAGACGGTAGTAACGGTTGACCCATACCGGCGTTATATTTGGCATCGTGATCACCGAATTACCGCCCGGGTTACATTAGATGCCGTTTTCCCCTATGCCAGAGACCTTTATTCCTACCCTGATTTGCTAGAAGAAGGGCTTCAGCCTCATAAGGTGAGAGAAGTATTACTCTGGGGTTCTGAGGAACCTAATCACTGGTCTAATATCACCGATACCTTTGATATTAAAATTGCCGCCCTGCGCTGCCATAAAAGTCAAATAGAGGATAACCCATCTCCTGAGTTGGAAGAACGGATGAGGGAGCGGACAAAGATGGCAGCTGAGGGCCAAGATTACGAACTAGCCGAGGCTTTCCACCGGGAAGAGATATGGCGGTAACCAACCTTTTCACCATAAGAATTCGAGATTTTCTATAAATTTGGGGGAGCTAGGAATTTTAACCTGTTGTTTTATTTTCAAAAATATTGGTTTTAGAATGAACTCGCAATATAAATTTAAGGAAGTTATTAGTGATTACAGTTCAACTTCAAACTGAAATCGAAGCACAACCCGATGTAGTATTCGGTTTATTAGCAGACCACACGAAACATCTTATTTGGAACCCGAACATAATTGAAGCAAGTCTTCTCGCAGAAGAAACTATTAAGAAAGGCTCCAAAGGTATATCTGTTGGCGAATCTAGGAGAAGAAGAATAGAAAATGAAATTATTTATGATGAATACGACAGATCGAAATTTGTTTCTGGCGGAACAACATCCGGAAGCATAATAGGCAAAATGAGTATGAATTTATCCCAACTGAAAAAGGAACAAAAATCAATTATCGCTTAGAGGTAAAATTTAAAGAACTTATGCGCCTCTCAGGACCGTTCATTAAGCAATCATTAATTAAGCAAAAGAAAGCAGAGTTGGAAGCGTTAAAGGATTGTATAGCCAAGAATAAATAACTTGGGATTTCCCATAAGAATAGGCTAAGATGAAAGCCAGAGTATATCCCCACAAAGGTTTGGGGCATGAGTTCGAGAGGAAAAGACAGCAAATTCGTCTTTCTCTTTCTTTAATACTGTAGAATCACCATGGCCGGGGTATACTGGGGTGTCATCTGGCAGCACAAAAATCTTTTCGGTTATGGATTTGATTAGCTGCTTCAAAGCGGCTGGCGACCTTGTCTTACCCGGCCCGGCGGTGAAGATGGTATCTCCCGATATCAAGTAGCGACCAACCTTAAAGCATAAACTGCCGGGGGTGTGGCCGGGTGTATGAAGTACTTCAATTCTTAGGTTTCCCAGTGGAATTGAATCCCCGTCACTCAGCAGCATTTCCGGTGCTGATGGCAGCTTTTCGGTGTCTAGAGTGTGAGCAACTAGGGGAACCTTCAGTTCGGAGTGCAATTCGGCAAGGGCACCGGTGTGGTCAGAATGATTGTGAGTCAGTAGTATATATTTGGGGTTAGTACCCTTCAATTTATCTATAATTGTGCTTGCCTCAGTCGGAGCATCTATCACCAGGCTATCCTGTGTCTTCTGGCATATTAAGATATAGGCGTTAGTGCCAAAGGGACCTAATTCAAGCCTCTCGATTTGAATGTCATCGTCTTTGACTACTAGCACCATTTTTTCTTACTCCTTGATTATTAAAGCAGCTCACCTAGAGTTTCCATTATATCATGCAGGTCAAGCCGACCGCACCAGCATCTCTCTAAAAAGACTTTGGCTTCCTTAGAGAAGAAGGCATCATAAGACCAATTTGAGCACAACACTAGCAGTTCAACAAGCTTATGCTCTCGTTCAGATAGATAGGTGACACTATTCTCAGAACCACTCCCACTTTTATAGACGACATACGCTTAACCTATATCCAAGCTGGACTTGAGGTGTTATAATGGTGCAAATAATTTATGCCAATACCGAAGACTGAGGGGGACTAGTAATGGAATGGTGGACTTGGATTGGTATAGCCGCGATTGTTATTCTCATAGTTCTGTGGATTATGATTAGGATGAGGCGCTAGGATTCCAAATTACTAATAGTACGCTCACTTCTTTAAGTCTAAGTCACAGGACTAGCAATCCGTTGCCTATCTCAAACGTGAAGCACAACTATAGAAACTGCTTGACACCCGCATGGCTAACGGCTACAATAATTTTTGCGCCGAGGTAGCTCAGCTGGTAGAGCAACGGACTGAAAATCCGTGTGTCCCCAGTTCGATTCTGGGCCTCGGCACCATAGAAACTTGAGGATTGGGTAAGGAAAGGAGAATTAAAATGGCAAAAAACAGTGAGCAATCCAACAAAAAAACTTATCGTATAGTTCAAATAGAAGGTAAAGTGTCTTTTAGAGTCGAGGAATTGTGGGATGGTGGAGTTGAGAGAGGTCCTTATGGGTCTAAAGAAGCTGCGATACGCGGTGAGGAAAAAATTGCCAAGGATAGCGGATTTATTGATGAACTAGTCTTACAAGAGACCGCCGAGGCGGAGATATCGCATAAGGATGCTTTCGAAAAAGACTCAGAGGGACATTGGCATTGTACACGGGGTTGTGCCATTGAGATGGATAATAAAGAGATAGTGTTTGGTGCAGGTATGACATTTACCAAAGGAACCCCGTTCATGGGGATTGACGTTGCCAAGTGGTTGGAAGAGAATCAGTAATCCGCCATCACAGAACACAACTTTACTTTCAACCTGTAAGCTAGCCTCAAAAAGCGGAAGTAGTTCAGCGGTAGAACGCCTCCTTGCCAAGGAGGAGGTCGCGAGTTCGAACCTCGTCTTCCGCTCCAGCTTATTTAAGCCAGCTATAGCTTCAGAGTCCGACTCGAAGTTAGCGTTGGTTTTTGATAATATCGCTCCTTTATCATCCCACCTGGGCTGATGCGATACTCAAACTTGGTAGCAATTTGCCTTGGCTTATATTCTCTGGTAAAATTTAACCATGAGACTGGGTGCTTTCGAGCTTAATGAGCCTCTTCCCAAACTCAAGAAGCCTCATGCACTGTCCATGCTGCAACCCTGGATAGATGTAGGCAACGTGGGTACCCTGACGCTTTCGTGGCTTGAGACACACTTCGAAGCCAAGGAGTTAGCCAGACTGTCAAGACCTGGTAACTTCTTTGATTTCACTCGTTACCGCCCTACCATCTATTTAAAGGAGGGTCGCCGACAGGTGACCATTCCTAACACCTGCGTTACCTACAGCAAGCAGAAAACGGGAAATGACTTTCTCTTTCTCCATCTTCTGGAGCCTCATAATCACAGTGAGGTATATGTTGATTCGGTGTCGCGGCTCCTGGCGAGGTTCGGTGTCGAAAGGTACTGTCTGCTCGGGAGCATGTATGATTATGTTCCTCACACAAAGCCTTTACTAATTACCGGAGGAGCAGTTGGGGAAAAGACACAGCAAGAGCTTGAGAAACTGGGAATCGAGTCCAGCGACTACCAAGGCCCGACTACTATTACCTCCCTGGTATCGCAGCAGGCACTCGAAATGAAGATTGAAACCATGAGCCTCATAGTGCACCTGCCACAGTATGCCCAACTGGATAATGACTACATGGGAACTGTACGACTTATGGAAGTGCTTGGCTCGCTGTATAGTTTTCCAGGGGATGAGACTTATGTCAAGAAGGCCGAGCAGCAACTGGAGCAGATTAATGTGGCGTTAGAAAAGAATCCTTAGCTGAAGGCCATCGTCGAGCAGTTGGAGACCCATTACGAAGCACGAGCCAAGAGAAAAGAGGAGGAGAAGGAAACACCTCGGCTATCGCCTGAAGTAGAAAGGTTCCTCATGGAAATGGACAAACGCTTCAGGGAAGGCTAAGCAGCACACATCTGACCCCTGTAGCCAACCTTTAGGTTGTTGGACAGACTCCCCTAAGGACAAGACTGCTCTCCACTATACTGCGCTGAAATCGCCCGTTAATGAATAACTTCTAACCAAACCAAGCTATCCATAATCCAGGGAGATATTACCAAGCAAGCTGCAGATGCTATAGCAAATCGAAATTCAGATTCTTTTCCTTGTCTTGAGAGATGGCTACAAAGTATATTAGTAGTGGTACACCGATTCGTGGATAGGTAATGGCTTGTTGCCCAGGACGCCGTAGTAAGCATCTGTGCCCAGCAACACCGAATGATTACCAAAGCCAAGGGAGAGTCTCCTTTTGCGCCTCGATGTATTTGCCTCAGCGCGCCCGCTATACCCTTGTGATCCTCAACGGCTGGGCACCCTCTCGATCGATAATTTCAACTATTTCGTGAAAGTCATTCAGATCTCCCTCGATGATGCGCCCTACCTTCTGATTCCAGGTAGGCGCTCCGGGTGGACTCCAGGGGCGCTGGATGGCCTCCCCATAAACGATCTCAATGCCTTCAACCGAATCGAACATAATGTCTCCAGGGTTTACTCCACGCATGTCACGGGGGTCGTAGAAGGCAATGAAGGTCGAGCCTATGGAGCTGCCCTGGTGATCTACTGGCCGTCTTTCCCGGGTGTTCGTCTCACTCTTTTCAGGTATCCCCGGGATAACTGCCCAGTAGTGTAATCGCTCGCCGCTGCTATGCATATGGGTGATTGGACCTTCCAGAGGAAGGGCGTTCAAAATTGCCTGGCAGTGTTTAGGTTCCTTATCCTCAAAGAGCTCTGCCACCCATCTCTTCCCTTTCCATTCGATGGCAATCCGGGCACCCGACCCGACGACCATTGGCTTCGGTTTCTCTTTCCCACTAGCGTGACTGATGACCAGTTTTTTGTTCCCCTCCCACTGTAAACGCTCTATCTTTCTGGCAAAATCGCTCATGTCTCCTTCGATGACTGCAACTTTGGTCATGACTAATGTCTGCCCCATCCAGCCGAACTGGCCTGGGGAATAGCAGACGGTAAGCTCACTATTGAGAGGCCACACAGCTACATCTCCCGGGGCCTGGTGAGCGCTAGGGTTCTCTACTAGGGGATAGCGGCTGGCGTCAAGGCTCAGCTTGGGGTGACTGGTCGTGTGTAGCCTACCTCCTGACCAGTGGGAGTGTATAACCATATCCTCAAAGGGCAGAATGGACCATAGGGCCTGGCAGGTCTTGGGAGCTTCCTTTTCAAGGAGTCGTGCCACCACGGTGACACCTTCCAGATTTAGCTCGATGTTGCGCATATTTGTTCCTCCTTTACTTGAATATATGCTATCTCAACACTGGCTCACCCTTAAGAAATCGGGGCCAGTGGGACATCCTACACGATACGATGGCCCAGTCTACCGCCCGATATTACTGACGGTCCCGGAGAAGCTTGTGCCCGCAGCCTTTCTTAACTGCGTTATAGCCTGCCAGGTCACCAGTAATCATTGGACTTAGAAGGGCCTCCTATTGTCCCGGCGCAAAGTATGTAATCCAATTCACCCACTTTCAGTGTCTTGTCATAGCGCATCTTAGATGTTTCAATAGCTGGGTGATCTCTAGTGCCAGCGATAAATTGTGCAATAACGGCATCTTCAAAGCCTGGAAAGCTCTCTAATGACTTACCGTATGGTGTCTAACTCACTCCAAACACTTTGCTAAATCCACTTACATCAAGGACAACTAGATTCTTCTTCAGATAATCCGTACCCGCCGTCGGAAGTTTACCAGTACTGGGCATAGATCTCTGTAGGTCAGCCTCAACTTTAGGCAGAATAGTGTCTGTTCTGCCTAAGGGTTCCTTTTTCTGGCTAATTGTGGCACTTAACCCGGGTTCCACTTTTCCCCTGCCAGATCTCACACTAATTAGAACGGATATAACTTGACGTAGCATAAGGGTTGGTAGCTGTCGTTCTGTCCTCTAACATAGTGTGTTGACTGGCAACTGTCAAATCTAGATCAAACGGTAGTAAAGAGCAAGCCGACATTAACCATAACGGCTACGACCAGCTAACTGGTGATTGAGCACTATATTATAAGGTAAGCTCATACCTTACCCTTGGTTGCTAAATTGAAATCAAAAGGCTTGGTTTAATGTCTATTGCCCTGTACATGAATGTCCGCATTCCTCGGGCGATTACCGATTCCTTGCGTCTTCCTGGTATCAATATTCTTACAGCGCAAGAGGATAATGCAGCGAATCTATCTGACTCTCAACTCCTTGATCGTGCTCGAACCTTGCAGCGAGCAGCATTCACCTTTGATGATGACCTTTTAGTAATAGCCACACAGCGGCAGCGAAAAGGCATCCCTTTTGCCGGAGTAATTTATGCCCATCCTCTGCGCAGTTCGATCGAGACCTGTGTTCGTGATTTGGAAATTATTGCTAAAACTGTGGAGCCAGAAGACCTGGTCAGTGGGGTAGAATTTCTGCCACTTCAAGAATAAGCGACTAAATAAGGCCCCCCACAACGTAGCAGTTGCACTTGTGACGGTAGATTGCTACAATCAATGTGAGTAGAAGGAGGGGCTACTCAGATAGGGTAAAGGCCAAGCTAAAGGTTCTTTGTATTGTCCAGTGTGGGCAGCCAAGTTTCTTTAGGTAGTAATCTCTGAGGCCTTTTTAAGTGGCGCATTCGTCTAGGGGTTTAGGACACCTCCCTCTCAAGGAGGAGATCACCGGTTCGAATCCGGTATGCGCTACCAAATCCTCCCTTACCCTCGTATGTGAAGCTAAATCAATCCCGATAGCATCCAACTTTTTCAATTTAGTTAACGAATCGCTAACCATACTTCTCAGGGTAAGGTAGATAAAAATCTTACCCTATTCTCTGTTGACAGGGATTGTTCAGGTGATATATTGCGCTAAACAATCTGATATGGGGAGGATAATAATATAATGCCGCGAAAGTCATCCGAGCTAAGTTTAAAAGAATAGGGGGTTTCTTTAGTATGGATACTATCAACGTTCTCCTTGCCGCCAAGCTAAAGGAGGTGCTTCAACGCCAGATTGCGGACGTGGATAAACGAGTTAAAGTTTGTGATGCCGCTGACCTGGTAGAGGCCGAGGTGCGGAGAGTATCTCAAGTAGAGGTCTCGCCTAAGGAGCGCGAGGAGCTAGATAATCTATTGCGAGAGGCTGAGGTTATCCTTATGCCAAGACCTCCATGGCCGTCAGATATGCTATCCCGGTTGCCAAAGGCCAAGTGGGTTCAGTATATCGGTGCGGGAGTGGATCGCGCTGTAGTAAGAGAGCTAGTGGAAAGCGACCTTGTTGTCACCAATAGCAAAGGAACTCAGAACATCCCTATGGCCGAGTATATCTTGGCGACGATACTCATGTTTGTCAAAAAGGCCCTGCTGTGCTTTCTCAATAAGCAGCAGAACCGGTGGGAGAAACTTGACCTCTCTGAGCTCTGGGGGAAAACCTTGGGTATAGTCGGTCTGGGCAGCGTAGGGCAAGAGGTAGCCCGTCTGGCCAAGGCCTTTGGCATGCGAATAGTGGCTACTAGAAGGTCGGTGGTGAGACAAGAGTTTTCTGTTATGGGGGTGGATAAGGTCTATCCTCCCCGTGATTTGCCAGAAATGCTAGGCGAGTGTGACTTTGTGGTCTTATTGGTGCCACTTATCAAAGAGACCACCAGAATGATAGGAGAGCGGGAACTAAGAGCAATGAAGCTTGGGGCTTTTCTTATCAACAGCTCCCGGGGTGGTGTTATAGACGAAGGTATGCTTATTCGGGCCCTTAGGGAAGGGTGGATAGCCGGGGCCGCGCTGGATGTTTTTCAGAAGGAGCCGCTATCCCCGGAAAGCGCCCTGTGGGAAATACCAAATGTTTTCATCAGCCCGCATGTCTCTGCAAGAAGTGAGATGCGCATGGTCCGGCTGACTGAGCTTTTCTGCGAGAACCTGAAGAGGTATCTGGCCGGACAGCCGTTACTCAATGTGATTGACAAGGTAAAAGGGTACTGACCCAATCTGGCAAAGCCTACCGTAAGGTGGATAAATAATCTCAGGTGTATTCCTTTTGATGGGTCTTGGTTGCGTGTTATACTGTACCAGATAATCGGGAATCGGAGGTATTAACATGTCACCGCGAAAATCATCGAAGACAGAGCCTCAAATCCTAGAAATTCCAGCACAGAAGATGGCGGTGGTTTATGGCAAGGGCGCACCGGATAAAGTTTTCCCTGAATTTATGCCAGCACTTTATGGTTCAGTTTACACTCTAAGGTTCGACCTCAAGAAGAAGGGACTGCCTACCTTTAAGGTCAGCGGACTCCGCGCCCGCTATCCTGATGCCCTCACTGTTCCTAAAAATGAATGGACTATGATTATTGGCTTGCCTGTCCCTGAGAACACCACTTCCCTGCCGCAAAAGGTAGCTGGTATTGAGGTTAAGCTTGAGGCCTGGGATTACGGCACGGTAGCCCAGATTCTTCACCTCGGAGCTTATGATCAGGAAGAACCTACTGTTGAGCACCTGCATAAATTCATTGAAGACAGTGGCTATGAAATAGCTGGTCTCCACGAAGAAGAATACCTCACCACCCCTGACGCTAAAATCCCCAAGACCATTATCAGATATCCGATAAAGAAGAGGTAGGTATTGCTTCTATCTGAGGAAGTTTAGAGGGGGCAGAGCCCTTACCACTTAAATAGCACTTCTTTCCAGAAGTCATATATGCCCTTCTTGCCCAGCCCACCAGTATAACCTGCCCTGACCATCATTTTTATCAGGGGATGTACATGACCTTTTTCCCAGCCAAACTCTTTTATTCTGTCCTCCTCTTGGTGAACAGAGAGGCTCCATTGTCCAATCATATCGCCCAACTCCAAGGGCCCCAGGGGGCGGTTATATCCCAGTCTTACTGCCTTATCAATATCCTCCGGGGGGGCAATATGTGCCCACACCAATTCCACAGCGTCATGTTCAGTGGCAACGGCTCCAGCGGTTCTGTTAGCCAGAAATCCATAAGTGTCTCGGCAGTATACCGGCTCCTTATCCAGCTTCTTGGCCAGTTCAAACACCGTGCTCGCTGTCTCCTCGGATGTTAATGTTGCTCTCACCACTTCTACTAACTTCATGACGGCTGGTGGATTGAAGAAATGCATACCGGCCACCTTGTCTGGTCTTTTTGTTTCACTTGCCATCTCAGTTACACTCAAGTATGAGGTATTTGTGGCCAGAATGGCGTGGGGTGGAGCGGCTTCATCAAGTTGTTTAAATATTGATTTCTTTAGCTCCATGCTTTCAAAAACTACCTCTATTATAAAGTCGGCTTGACTGACTGCCAAAGCAATGTTGGTCGTTAGTTTGATTCTACCAATTATTGCCTTCATCTCGTCGGCGGTAATCTTCCCTTTATCAACAAAAAACTTTTGCAAATTATTTCGCTGGTTTTGAAGCCCCCTCTGCACTAGCTCATCAGTGGTGTCGCTCATTATTACCTGGTATCCACCAAGCCGCGAAAGAAGCTCAGCCACGCCAGACCCCATATTGCCAGCACCTATCACTGTCACCTGTTTAATATTCTCTAGTCCCATCAGAATTACCCCCTTTAAATTTTGGTTTTACGGGTAAGCAGCAGGCATATTATATAGCACCCACGGCCAAATGACAATTTCGTCATTTATCATAGGAACTTTAGGAAGAGCGAAGCAACTGCCAATGGTTACCTGTGTATGTGGATGGCAATAGTGTATAATAACTTCTCAGGTTTTGCCAATAATTTCCCAGCTAGAAGGATGTATCATTGCTATCACCTTTAAGGCTTAAAGATAGGTTATTTTACGGTTGGGTGGTGGTAATAGTTTTCTTTGTTATCCAAGCCATTCTTTTGGGAATCAGCAGTTCTTTTGGTGTCTTCTTTAAATCCATAGAGGGTGAGTTTGACTTGAGCCGGGCCACAACCTCAGCAATTTTCTCGGCTTATTGGCTGCTTTTGTGTGTATTTAGTATTTTAGGTGGTTGGGCTTTAGACAGGTACGGGCCAAGGATTGTCCTCTTCTTTATGGGTCTATTTACTGGCTTGAGCTTGTTACTAACCAGCCAGGCTAACGCTGCGTGGCAGCTACTCATAAGCTATAGTCTGTTACTAGCTATGGGAAGTGGTGCCACATATGTAGTGACAATGTCAACGGTTTCCAGATGGTTTGATGAAAAGCGGGGGCTAGCGGTAGGTATTGCTGGTTCGGGAGAAGGATTGGGATTAGCGGTTATAGCTCCGTTTGCTGCCTACCTTATTTATAACTTCGATTGGCGTACTGCATATATCGTAATAGGAATAATTGCCTGGTTAATTATAATTCCCCTATCCCGGCTATTAAAAAAGGATCCGCAGGAGATTGGGGTTCTACCTGATGGGATAATATCAGATTCAAGGGCTATGGAAGATGAAAAAAACAGTATTCAGCCGTCCGGCCTTTCAGTACTACAGGCATTCAGAACCAGGAGTTTCTGGCTTGTGACACTTATCTGGTTATTATTTGGTTTTTGCATGCTTTTGGTAATAACCCACATTGTACCTCATACAACGGATATAGGTTTTTCAGCTGGGGAGGCAGTGGCTGTCCTCAGTTTGATAAGTGGGGCTATAGCTGCCGGTATGGTGCTACTGGGTATCGTTGTTGATAGGGTAGGTAGAAGAAAGACAGCTATTGTCTGTACGCTATTTCAGGCTGGGGCTATGGTATGGCTAATCTGGGCACAGGACTTATGGATGCTCTATCTGTTTGCCATAGTTTACGGTTTAGCCAACGGGGGGCTCCACTCTTCTATAGCGGCGCTTTTCGGTGACACTTTTGGATTAGGTAAACTTGGTTCAATATTGGGGGTGCTGGATGTTGGTTGGGCGGTTGGGGCAGCTATTGGACCGGTTCTGGGGGGGCTTATTTTTGATATTAATAGCAGCTATTCAGTAGCTTTCGTAATGGGGGCAGCTACTATGGTGATAATAGCTCCGCTTGTAGTTTTGATTAGGCGAGAAACGAATTAAAACTCGTGAGGGTGCACTGAGCCAATAAATACCTTCTTGCCCAAGTAGTTAAGAAGTAAACATCCTGGCGGCTGCTTCAGCTAGGTTCATTATAGAGTTAGGGATAATACCAAGCAGCAGCACACCGAGGCAGGAGAGAAATAGAGCCACCCTCAATGCTCTCGAAGAGGGCACCTTTTCCTCGGAGACTGGCTCGCCAAACCACATTACCTTCACTACCCGCAGATAGTAGTAGGCCGAGATTACGCTGTTTAGCACCGCAATAATTATTAGCCACAGCAAGCCATGCTGCACAGCACCGCTGAAGATGTAGAACTTAGCCATAAACCCGGCAGCTGGTGGCATGCCAATAAGAGAAATCAGGCACAGGGATAGAGCTAGAGTTAGTAATGGCGCTCGTTTAATCATGCCGGAGAAGTCCTGAATGAGGTCACTATCAAGTTTATTCGAGATAGCGATAATGACAATAAAGGCTCCTAGGTTAGCCACTGCATAGGCGGTCAGGAAGAAGAGAACACCACTCCGCCCTAGAACATCGGCGGCTGGAGAAACTCCCATAGTAGCCAGTCCCACCATAAGATAGCCGGCCTGGGCTATACTAGAGTAACCTAGCATACGTTTAATGTTGGTCTGGGGAAGAGCGGTCACATTACCCAGGGTCATGCCAATGGCAGCCAGCACAGCGAAGATTAACCCCCAGTTCAGGCTTTGTAATTCAGGAGACCCAAAGGCGGAGTAGAAAACCCGCAGGATGATGGCGAAACCGGCTGCCTTGCTGCCTACAGAAAGATAGGCGGTTATTGGCGTTGGCGCTCCCTCATAGACATCAGGTACCCACATATGGAAGGGGACAGCAGCTATCTTAAAGCCAAAGCCAGCTATCAGCAACACTATACCTAAAATAAGTGCCGGACTGGCTAAAATAGTTAGTAGCGACATCGCCTGGAAAGCCTCGGCAATCTTACCTAGTTGTGTCTCACCGGTAACACCAAAAATTAATGCCATCCCGTAGAGCAGCACTGCCGAGGCTATAGCACCCAGCAGCAAATATTTCAGTGAAGCCTCAGTTGATTTAGGGTTTTTGAGAAAACCAACCAGAACATATAGGGAGATGCTGGTTAGCTCTAAAGCGATGTAAATGGAGATTAATTCAGTGGTAGCCGCCATCAGCATCATACCCAGTGCCGATAGGAGCACCAGAGCATAAAACTCGCCTTGAAAGCGAGCAAACTTGGATACATAATCCACTGAGGCTAGAATAATCAGGGCAACAATGCCTAAGAATAGCAGCTTAAAGAAGAGGGCAAAGCTATCCACTGCCAGCATATTGTTGAAGATAGCCTGAGGACTGCCCCCCCACATAGCTATGGTGAAGCCGGCGGATACTACTAAGCCAGCTAGGCTGACTATTACCAGTACTCCCTTTCGCTGGATAAAAAGGTCAAGCAGGATCACCGCTATGGCGGTGACAACCAAGCTCAACTCTGGTATAAATAGCTCAAGGTTCAAAGGCTTACTCCTTTACCCACCTAATAAGCCCACTATGGGCGAAATACCGAGCTGAATAATATCGGTCACGATTGCCGGATAGATACCGACCAACATAATCAGCGTCACGAAGGCAAACATGTATACTTTTTCCAGGGTATCGGCATCCTTGACACCATTATATTGCTCCAGTACCGGACCATAGAATGCCCGTTGTAACATCCACAGAATATAGCCAGCAGCTAGGACTACCCCCAGCACTGCCAAGAGCGTGTAAACCTGAATACCACTAACAATGGTGCTGGAAAAGCTACCGACAAAGACCAGAAACTCAGCGGCAAAGCCACTGGTAGTCGGTAGCCCGAGACCGCCCAGTCCGGCAATTGAGAAGACAACGGCGATAATCGGTATCTGCCGTGCCAGACCACCCAGCTTCCTCAGGTCACGCTCATTGACATTGTGTATGGTTAAACCGGCCATAGCAAACAGAAGTCCGGTGATGAGACCATGGCTGACCATCTGTAAGGCGGCTCCCGTCAGGCTTACCTGACCCAGGGCGAAGATACCAAGTAGCACAAAGCCCATATGGCTGACACTACTATAAGCGATTAGCCTCTTGAGGTCAGTCTGTCTTAAGGTTATGGCTGCCCCATAGAGCACACTAATCACCGCCAGTATGACCAGTAAGGGGGCATAATCTCTGGCAACTTGAGGAAAGATACTTACACACACACGAATCATTCCGTAGCCGCCCATCTTAATTAGCGCCCCGGCTAACATCACACTCCCTGCCGTGGGAGCATCAGTATGGGCGTCAGGCAGCCAGGTGTGTAATGGGACGACAGGCAGCTTGACAGCAAAGCCAGCTAGAAGAAGGAAGAAGATAGGGGCTGCTGGCATAATTGACTGTATCATAGCAAGCCCGTTCTGAGCTAAATCCACCATACTTAGACTGCCGGTGGTAAAGTATAAACTGAGGATACCGGCCAGCATCAAAGCACTGCCAAATAAAGTATAAACAACGTACTTTATTGCTGAATATTCTTTTCTGCCTGACCCCCAGACGGAGATTAAGAAATACATAGGAATAATCTCTATCTCCCAGAAGATAAAGAATAACAGCAAGTCAAGGGAGCAGAATACTCCCAGAATGCTTGTTTCCAAAAGCAAGAGCCAGGCAAAATATTCACGAACTCTGAGGTCGATCTTCCACGAGATGAGAACTACCATGAAACCCAGGAAGGTGGTCAGTACTACTAGGGGCAAGCTCAAACCATCAACACCCAGGTGGTAATAAGCATTAAGTGTAGTAATCCAGGCTAGCTTTTCCTCAAACTGAATTAGCCCGGTTGCTGCTGCAGACCTGTCGAAATTGGCAAAGATAATAACTGCTAAAACCAGAGGAATAAAGGTAAAAATGGCAGCTAAGTACTTAACCAATCTCGGACGGCCACCCGAAAAAAGAGCAATGATAATAGCCCCGACTACTGGCAGGAAGATTATGGTTGAAAGATAGTTAAAGCTCATAATATTTATCCAAAGATATATAAACAGATAACAATAGCCAAAATACCTATGCCGATGAACAGTCCATAGAGCTGCAGCTGTCCGGTCTGGACTCGCCGGATAGCTCTGCCCCCAGCGGCTACGCCGTCAGCCACTCCATTCACTGCTCCATCTACGCCGTAAGTATCAATTTGCTGCAAACCAGCGAAAATCCCTTTGAGTAGGACCACTTTTACGATGACATTCTCATAAAGCTCATCAAACCAGTATTTCCGGAGGAATAGGGTATACAGAGGTTTGAAGAAGCTGCCAATGCGCTCTGCCGATAGCCATTTAGCGCTGTACATGGCGTAGGCAAGAAGAATGCCCAAACCAGCCAGTATCAGTGATATCCAGGGTAAGGAATGTGTCAAAATACCGAAAAAGCCCTCGGCAAAGCTGTGCGTTTCCCCATGCCCCATAAAGGCGCCGAAGTCTCCGGTAACATTCCACAAGCCGGAAACAACTGCCAGAACAGCCAGAACCACCATTGGCATTACCATTACTGATGGTGATTCATGAGGGTGGCCATCAGCCTCAGGGTCACCTCCTCGGTACTCCCCACCAAAGGTCATAAATATCACCCGGAACATATAGAAAGCAGTCATAAATACGGTTATCATGGCCAGATAAAACAGGATGGACGGGCCTCCGGTTTGAGAATAGAGTAGAATCTCATCCTTGCTCCAGAAGCCGGCCAGTGGCCAGATACCGGCTAGGCTCAGCGAGGCAATAACAAAGGTAGCATATGTCCACGGCATCACCTTGCGTAAGCCACCCATCAGGCGCATATCAAAGGTCCCGGTAGCATGATTTACACTGCCCGCCCCAAGAAATAGTAATGCCTTGAAGAAGGCGTGGTTAAACAGGTGGAATATACCAATGGCTACTCCACCCGTTCCCAGCCCCAGCATCATATAGCCGAGCTGGCTGATGGTAGAGTAAGCAAGAACCCGCTTAATATCGCTCATCACCAGCCCTATAGAAGCAGCGAAGATAGCGGTAACGCCACCGATGACGGCTACCGTGGTCACCGCCTCCACCGAGTGCTCAAAGAGGGGGAAAGTACGAGCGACCAGAAAGACACCGGCTGAGACCATAGTAGCCGAATGTATCAGGGCACTAACCGGCGTCGGACCTTCCATAGCGTCAGGTAGCCATACGTGGAGCGGGAACTGAGCTGACTTGCCTGCTGCTCCAGCAAAGATACCAATAGCTGCCCAGGTAAGGGTTGCCCCAGCTAGAGCCCCGGTTATAGCCAAACTATGCAGTTCAACAATATCAAAGGTTCCAGTATTGTAATAGAGTACCAGAATAGCAGCTAGGAAACCGAAGTCACCAAACCTGGTAACGATGAAAGCCTTTTTGGCCGCATTGGCTGCCGCTGGTCGATGAAACCAGAAGCCGATAAGCAGGTAAGAGCATAAACCGACCATCTCCCAGAATACGAACACGAGAAGCAAACTACTAGCTAGAACTACACCCAGCATCGAAGCAGTAAATAGCGACATCCAGGCATAGTAGCGGTGGTAACCCGGGTCTCCGTGCATATAGCCCTGGGAATAAATCTGTACCATCAGGCTGACCACGGTAACCACTACCAGCATTACCGCCGTTAGTGAGTCCATCATTACCCCAATATTAATAGTGAGATTCCCAACGACTAACCATCTAATGGGAGTCATTTCCAGTTCATGATGGGGTGCCGCCATCACTGCCGTCAGTGCCCAGAGAGACAGGGCTAATGAACCGCTAAGGGCAATAATGGTGATATAACCAGCCACCCTTGACTCCGGCTTCACGAAGGGCCTGACGAAAAACGATATTATGATGAACGAGAAAACCGGTAGTAGAAAAATGAGCCACATTAATTGACTTGGCATCACAGTTTCCTCAGCACCTCTTCAATAACATGCTTTTTATCTTCCGGCACCAGTATCCTATAGATGGCTGATTCCTGCCCTATCGGCTCACCTGAAGCCGGCAGGATATGGGTCGGTATCCCTTCACCCTCGAAGAGTTCCTTCCACATCTCTGCTATCATTAAGTTCTGTGCCCTTTTAACTTCTGTCCACATTTTTAAATTTCCAGTTTTTCAGCGGCTTTTCAAAACTATCCTTTCATCAAATCAATATCGGTGCTTTCAATAGTTTCACGGCTGCGATATATAGATATTATTATGGCTAGGCCAACGGCTGCCTCGGCAGCGGCTACCACCAGAATGAAAATAACGAAAACCTGTCCGGTTAGCAGCACCGGCGTAATAAATCGCGAGAAGGCAACCATAGCGATATTTACCGCATTGAGCATAATTTCAATGGACATCAGGATAACTATGGCATTCCGTTTAGCCAGAGCACCATATAGCCCAATAGAAAATAGAATGGCTGACAGTATGAGGTAATGCTCCAAACCTATAGACACGGTTATTTCTCCCTCACCAAAACGATAGCTCCTAAGATAGCGACTAGCAAAAGGCAGGCAGCAATCTCTACCGGTAAGATAAAGCCGCCTTCACCCAGAAGCTTACCGGCTAGGGCTGAGGTAGTAGGCTCCAGCGGCGGTGCTGTAGATACCTGCCAGGGGGTATTAATCAGGGCAACCCCCACTACCCCTAGGAACAAAATAGCCACGATAAAAGCCGGGATTCGCAATTTATTAGAAGGGCTGCCCCGCTGGACCTCCTTGGTCAGCATGATAGCTAAAATAATCAATACTGAAATGCCACCGATGTAAATCAGAATCTGCACTGCTGCCAGAAAGTCAGCACTGAGAGTAACATAGATTCCAGCTACAGTCAGGAAGCATAAAATTAAAGAAAGAGCCGCCCGGAAAACATTTCGCAGC
>SDBU01000134.1_pt1 | contig 100018 bp, 149 predicted proteins | sample 2277071 | NCBI WGS metagenome assembly SDBU01 (sample SAMN10397929, study PRJNA504765) | marine sediment metagenome | isolation source: marine sediment core GS08_GC12, 126 cmbsf | place: Arctic Ocean: Gakkel Ridge, Loki's castle | collected 2008
CTCATATTTTTAAATGTCTTGGTTTAAATTCAGCACAGAAATATCAATTAGCAGAAAAATATTATAAATATGAACCAGTAGAAAAATATGAATTTAAAGATGATTGGCCTCATTGTAAGTTTCAAGATTTTCCTGCATTAGAAAGATTAATAAAAGAAATATATAGAAGATTAGGTGACAATAGTAATCTAGACCCTTCACAGTTTATTACTAGCAGATTTGAGATATTAGACTTATGAAATATAAAACAGGAGATACAGTAAAAATAAAGACTTGGAAAGAAATGGAGAGAGAGTATGGACTAGATAGATATGGGAATATAAGATGTAAAGAAAGATTTACCCATGGCATGGAAAAAGAAATAAATAGAGATTTTTCCAATAGAATTTTAACAATTGAAAAAATAAGTATCAATACTTACAAAATAAAAAACATAAACTGGTACTGGTCTGATGATATGATAAAATGTCTAGTTAAAGATTATAAAGAAAAAATATTTAAACCTATTTTAAGCAGATTTGAAATACTCGACATAAGATAAAATTACATTTTAAAAACAGGAATTTCATGTCCTTTCCACTTCTCCTGAAATAACCTCCAACTCCTATTAAAATATTGTCTTGTCTTTTTATTTAATAATGGACCACAATGCCTATGTTTGATAACATCATTATAATTCCACCCTATTTTATACCCTGCTTCATTTGCTCTAAATATCAAATCAGGATCTTCAAAAAACATTGGAGAAAATCTTTCATCAAATTTACCTAATTCTTCAAAAATACCATTTTTAATCATTAACCCACCACAACCAACATATGAAAATTCTTCATCTTTACTTTTTATTTTTCGATAAGGATAAAAATCTCTCTCACGCATCAACCATGCTTCTATTCCAACAATATCATAACTTTTCATCAATTCTAAATAACTGTCTAACCAACCCTCTTGAACATATTGATCATTGTCAATAATAAAAATATATTTACTATCACTATTCTCTCTACTAAAATCAAAACATCTATTTCTACCCTCTATAATGCCATAATTTTTTTGCTGAAAACTTATATATATATTATTATATTGATTTTTTATTTCTTGTAAATATTCAATAGTCCCATCTTGAGAATTATTGTCTAAAATAAACAACTTAAAATCATTGATAAGAGTGTGCTTGTAAATATTATCTATACATATTTTTGTGGCAGATAAATTGTTATAGGTTAATAATAAAATATCAATTAAATATGACATAATTTAATATCGACAAAAAAAAGAGCCACTCGTAAAAGTGACTCCCAGGGCCGTAGCTGAACAATTATTCAACAACAGATCCACCAGATAGGTTAAGCCTATCAATCTAATACTCCATCTTCATATAAATGCCTAATAGGTCTATGTATTTTAACTAATTCATGACCCACTATATCTCCCAAGATTGCAAACCAAGTCTCTTTAGAAAACTCTCCATCAGCAAGGTCACTTCCTCTTGTCCAATCTTCACCAGCACGAGATTTGCGACTAGAAACTGTAGCACCCAAATAACCAGTAGAAGTAGCTACTATAAAATATACATTTGTTAATGTATATAATCTTATTCTAATTGTCTTATCATTCTCTTCATGTAAATACAAATCTGAATCACGATAACCGTATTTCATTTGCTCTACCCATTCTATTAACTGTTCTTTCATTTCTTGAATCTCCATAACGGATCTCCTAAGTTAAATAATTTCTTTACTTACTATATATCGACATAATCGATAGTTTTGGACATAAAAAAAGAGAGTAGTTAAAACTACTCTCTAAATATTAAACAATTGCTCCTTGTTGAACTTCGTCAGGATAAGTGTGGTTGTTGATTATTTTCATGTATGTGTTTCTGACAGCCATCGATTGTCGAGGATCCGCCGCATACACCCTACGAACAAACCCATTTAACCACCGAATCGCCTGCTCTCTTGTAGGATAAGAAAGTAGAAGACCTTCCATACCTCCTAATTCTTTCCATCTTTCTTTCATAAATATAGATTGTTCTTCTCTTAACTCGGGATTGTCTATATATCTTTGTTTTTGCTTTCTAGATATATCATCCTTTAATCCAGGATTATCTAAAAATCTTTGTTTCTGAAATATGGCTGCTTCTTCCCTGAGTCTAGGATTATTCTGGTATGTAAGACTAGTACTTTCAGATCTGTCTCTCAAATGATCGAGTAAGTTTAATCTCTCTAAAGCCTGCCGAATTCTATTATAGGTAAATTTATATTTTTTCCCTATTTGGCTCGTACTTAACCCTATGCCATGTGGTGGTAAAAGATAAAGATCAGCTATCGTCTTATCCTTCTTTCTTTTCTCTACCTCCAAATCTTTCCATTTATATTTTTTATTTAAAAATCTAATCGTATTTTTATTAACATCTAATAATGACGCTATCTGATTAAAATTATAACCTTTTTCTAGTAGTTTTTTTACCCTATCTAATTCCTCTGTAGTCCATCCCTTTTTTACCCCTCTAGATCTAGCCATCTTTAATTGTCTATTATACCAATTCATATTAAACAGTTACTCCTTGCTGAACTTCATCTGGATATGTGTGCTCGTTGATGATTTGTAAGTAAAAGTTATGAATATTAACTGCTGTGGAAGTATCCATAGGATTATTAGGTTTATTCCTCATCGCCCCAATAAAATTTCTTAAAATTGCAACAGCAGACTCTCTGTTCGGTGCTAATTTTAGTCTTCCCTCAAATCCTCCCCATTCTTTCCATTTCTTTAACATTCTTTCAGAATGTTCTTTTCTAAGATCAGGATTATCTATAAATCTTTGTTTCATTCTTCTAGAATATTCTTTTCTAAGATCGGGATTGTCTATAAATCTTTGTTTTTGTCTTTTAGAAGCATCTTCCCTAAGCTTAATATTATCTATAAATCTTTGTTTTTGTATTTCAGAAGCATCCTCTCTTAACTCATCATTCCACCTACCTTTTTGATCTACTAATTTAGCAGCTTCTCCTCGACCTCTCCATTTATCTTCTAAATTTAATCTTTTTAATGCTTTCTGAATAGTAGAATTAGTTATACCATATTGCTCTTTTATGTTTTTAGCACTCATACCCTTCCCCCCAGGAGGTAATAAATAAAGACTAGCGGCAAGATCATATTTTTTTAATATATCCGACTTTGTATCTCTCCATTGATATTTTTTATTTAACTTCTCTATCTGTTTAAAATTCACTCCTAAATTTCTTGCTATTTCTCTAAACGACTTGCCTTCATTAATCATCTTTTCTATTTTTTCTAATTGATCAGAACTCCAATTAAGGGCGGGAGGCATTGCAATTTTTAATTGTCTTTTATACCAATTCATATTAAATAGAAACCTCTTGCTGAACTTTATCAGTGTTTTCAATCATTTGTATATATTTATTTAACGTCTTAATCGTTACGTTAAAACTTTTTTGCAATGCTAAAAGACGATTATTCCACATTCTTTTCCTGAATACACTTTTTTCCTTATTAATATAATTAATAAGAATTTTCTCCTGACCCTCTATAGATTGAATTCTTTTCTTAGCACTATCTATGCGTCTTAATATCTCTTCAAAAGTTAAACCTTCTATCAACTGATCATGTTGTCTTTTATACCAATTCATATTAATATAATTCACCAATTTTTATTAAATACCTTGCTTTTTCTTAAATACAAAAATTGGCTCTGTATGATGCATCTTTACCCCTTTTCTATTAAACTCATTATTAGATAACCTCATATGATAAATTTCCTCTAATTCCCAATCTCTTTCACAATATAAACATAAATCATCTGCTATCTTATATTTGTCGATATTTTTAACATTTAATATCATCCTACCATCATCTTTTAATAACCTATAACTTTCATTCACTATTTTATATAAAAAACTATTTAACCACTGTTTATATTCTTTGTATTTATTACAACTTTGGTTCTTATCCTCTGAATATATCTCTATATTAAAATATGGAGGACTTGTAAATACTAAATCATATTTTTCCATTATTGTGGGCATAACTTTCTCTGCCATACCTATATCAAATCTAAAATCATATTTATATATACGCTCTCCTAAAATATCATATTGAGTAGAAAAATAACTAGCCATCTTCATATTACCAACCGCCGTTAAACCATTAGGATCTATTCCATGATAAAATAAATTTCTATTAGACGCAATACAACCTGCTAATCTGCCGCTGTACCCAGCACAAGGATCTAAAACCCTTCCATTCACAGAACAATATTCATTATAAATAAACTTAGCTATAATAGGTTTAAAATTTCCCACAGATCTCGTTCCGTTACGAGTTTTTAATATTCTTCTCATCCCTGCATGATTGGGAATCTTATCTAACTCTAACCATCTATTAATACAATCTCTCAACCTATTGTCATCACTAAATGTCTCCATAGAAGAATTCTCGCCACTGCTATAATGAGCTTCCATCATATGAGGATGATAACTATTGGCCAAATCTATACCTTGATGATTTTGCTGTAAATTATTATTTTCTAATAATATTTCTTTACTTTTTATAATTCTACCTATTCTATTTTCTTTTTGCTCATCTGTTAAAAAACTATGAGGAAAACCTATTCGTCTATAATATTGAAATAGTAATTCGACAATCTGATTTTTTACAATTTCATCTCCCTCTTGATACATCTTTAATAAAACTTTAAAATGCTTTGTATTGTCAATATCTTCCCAATAAGAAAAAGCAGAATGTCTTAAATAATCACTATTTTTTCTATTAAATAATTTTGATTTAATATTTATAATAGTTTTTTCTAATTCTGTAACTCTTAACAAAATATTAGTAGTTCTTTTGTTTTCTTTCATCTAAATACTCCTTACATTAATATTTTATATTCCATACTTTTAATTTTATAATTTCTTGCTATATGTAATATTTTTTCTACATTTTCTTTATCAAAACTTATAACTTTACCTGTTTTTCTAATTGTATTATTACCCCATGTTCTTTCAAATGCCTTACCTTTTAATCCTAAATTGTCTTTTAACATTTTTAATAAATTATTTATACTATTCTCATCAAAATCCAAAGAAAAAATAGAAATACGATTTCCCCTTCTATCTATGCTCCCATCATCATAATACCATATAGTAAAAGATAAAGGAGTTAATTTAAATAAAGGAACATATTTTTTACCACAATTATTATAAAATTTATTTCTCAACATAGTAAATTCAGAATGTAATACTGTGTTAAATCTATAAGAAATACCGTTACCAAAACTATTATTTCTACTGTTGTTTATCTTATAGGGATTTTTAATACTTATAAAATTATTTAATTTATTCATTTTCCATTTTAAATAATCTAATTGTTTTTCTGAATGGGATTCGATATAACGACAACTATTAACTCCTTTATGATGTAAATGAATACATCCATCTCCCAAAAGACTGCCATATAAAATTTCTTTTTGCTCTTCTGTTAACCTTTGCTTATAAAAATAACTGTACTTTCTTTTATGTCTTTTTATTTTTATTCCCGCTTTTTTTAATCTATTAATAATTGTCCTTCTATGACAATTATATATAGACGCTATTTGATAAGAAGTTTTATCTTCTTCAACATATAATCTTTTTAATTCTTCTGCTTGTATTTTTATATTTTTTGACATATACTTTGTATATACTTTTATCCTGTCAATATTTATTTTTATTTTAAATACTCCAATTTATATAATCTATAATATATCATAATTATTATCACTTCCCAATAAGTATATACAAATATAAAATTTATTTTCCTCTATTATTTATTAAAATGTATATACTTTTTATATATTATGTGCACAAAAAAAAGAGCAGGTCGTTTCCAACCTACTCTTTAGTTTGTCTAAAATGTGCTTAAACTATTGTTTAAGAAGCATCTGCATCAGTCATGGTTATCTGAGAAATTGCATAATCATTGATTATAACAATCCCAACTTCCTCATAAATTACCCAGCCCAAGCGAAGTTTCTTAGGATCATCAGCAGGAAGCACTGTAATATCCTGACGGATAGGAAATGCTCCAACTGTTTCTGGGCTTGCTACAACAAGAACTCTTAAGCTGTTCATACGTGATGAAACGTGTATGTCAGCAGTCCACAAATGTCCGTAAAGACCAGTCGTGATTATTTCTCTCTGTGTTGCTTCGTCATAGAAGTCCTTACCAAATGTTCTTATGCTAGCATACTGAAAAGCATGAGTAACAATTTTAGCTGCTACTAGATCATGTTGTTCTATCTGTTTAAAAGCTTCATTCAATGCAGGAATAGTCAGCGTTCCATAGTTTACAATACTTTGAGCTGCTGTACAAGCTGCTACTAAAGCATTAAATATATTTGTATCTTCTTCTTTTTGAATTGCTTCTTTAGCCTTAATCTGAGCCCTATCTACAATGTAGAATCTACGAGCCTTAATCTCACTAAGACGAACTGTTGGGTTTGCAGCGATCTCGAAAGTAGGAACAAGAACTTCCTCACCTTCTTGAATTTGATCAGGTACAGCACCTCTACGAGATACAACCCATGCTATTGCCGCAACGTCTCTCTCATAACGAGCAAGTGCTCCTTGAGGTAGTTCATCAACCATAAGAAGTTTTCTTCCTACAGCTTGGTACTCTAAAGCTCTACGGATAGGTTCTACCATTGCTTGAGCAAGAGCAGTTCTACCTTCATCTGTTTCAAGAGCTTGAGCTATAACCATTTCTTTTTCTTGATCTGTTAAACCATTTTTATCAAAAGCCATTTTAATCTCCTTTTATTTTTTATTTTTAGGTATTAATTAAAATCCTAAAATATAATTTAATATTAATACTATTTACTTTACTTCGTTCTAATTATACTAATTATATACGAAGTATAACTGGGAAGAAATTACCCAAAGACATACTTCCATCAGTAGTAGCTGTTCCGGGAACACCACTATCATAAGCTGATACAGGACCAACCGAGATAGCAACGATCTCTTCTCCTGATGTTCCTGCCTGAACCAACCAAGAACCACTTCCACCTGTTGTACCTGTTCCAAATATATTACCTGCTACAGGAGCTGCAGAACTTGTATCAAGTAGATCATCACTAATCCAGAATTTTCCACCACCATTATAAACAGTGATTTTCTGTGAAGCTGTTGTTTCATCATAAAAATCTGAAACTCTATTTCCAGTCCAACGAGTTCCAGCACCATCTGCACCAATAACTACCTGTGCAGAATAAGCTGTTGTTGAACCTTCTGCGTCAAGAGCTGAGTCCCCAGCAATACCAATACTATTCATAGCAGCTGCCCCATCTTGAGGAATAATTGTACCAGCTGCTTCCATTTCCACCAACATACCTGCTGAGATCGCAGTAGCACCCACTGGATACATATCTGCAACTACATGATATTCAACTATAAGAGCCATAATTACTCTCCTTTATTTAAAATTTAATATTTACTATTTACTTATTATAAGTTTTTCTCAATTGTTCCATTTCATTATTATCAGCATCTTGATTTTGTCTACCAAGAGTGAATAATGATGTCAACTTTTTACTTAAATCATCTTGAGAATTTCTTACATTACTTGCCTCATTTATTTGTATGGTTTGAGACATACCATCTGAAACAGTGTCAAGTCCTTTTTCTTTCGCAAATATAGCTTTTTCAATATCTTTAATTTGCTTAGGCTTATAAGCTTTTAGCTCATTAATCTTAGTTGGAAGATCAATTGCTTCAATTTGATTTGCTTGAAGCATTCTACCTGCCACCCTAATAGCCTCGGACTCCGAATCGCTTTCAGCGATTACTGTACCTTTATCTTTTGTAGTTTTTTCACTATCTAATTCTTCCTGACCCATTTGAGCATTTCCTGTATTAACATCAGGATGATCTTTTGGAGAATCAGGTTTAGAACCTATTGTTTCTTTTTCATGACCTATCATTCCGCTTTCGCTTTTAACATCTGATTCATTTATTTCTTCTGCATCGAATTTATCTTCTTTTCCAATTGTTCCCCCATCAGAGATAGGTTGAATATCTGGATCTTTTGCTACTGGCTCTTTTGGAGCAAGTTTTTTAGCAATTCTTTCTGCAAGACTTGAGACTCCATCTTTTGCAGAGCCAAATCCTTTCATATGCATTAAATCTTTATCTATAGAAGCTAACTCTGTTTTCCCTTGACCTTTATCTCCACCCGTATAAGTATTATCTCCACCACTTAATCCTGCTTCGTCCTCATGACCCATAGTAGCGTTATCTGATGGAATTACAGGTTGTGGTTTATCTTGTGGATTTAATTCAGTAGGTTCTTGTCCCATTGTTGCATTGTCTCTTGGAATTGATGGTTTTTGTGCTGAAGGAATTGTTTCATTCTCATGTCCCATTTTACTTCCATCTTCCCCTGCTGTATAGGTTCCGATATCAGAAGAATCCTGAGCTTTTTGTTGAGAAATTTCTTTTTCCCCAGCAGTTTTATTTATAACATCAATCACACTTGAAAGATCCATTTGTGTTTTACCTACTTTACCAACATTCTTTTCCATTATAAAAACTTCCTTAGTTTCTGCTGTCATTGGGTTATTCTCAGCAGGTTGTCCATTCACAGTTATATTAACTTTCGAAGGTTGTGTTGAAATTCCTTTATTTTTTTCTATAATATCTGTCCCGTTCCTTTGTTCCGATTCAAAACCCACTTCCATAGGTTTCATTTCTTCTCCCATTTCCGATCCTATTCCTGGCTCTTCAACAGGTTTCATTGTCATATCTTTGATTTCATCTAGTTCACCTGGAGCAATAGCTTCATCTACAGGAGCTTCTCCCAAATCGTCTACAGGGGCTTCTCCTAAATCATCTATAGGAGCTTCTCCTAAATCATCTATAGGAGCTTCTCCCAAATCATCTTCTCCCTGTGCTATATCTATAGCTTCACCTATTTGATTTACTATATCAATAGGGAGTTCAAGAGTAACTGTTTCTCCTATTTCTCCTGTTTCTCCTATTCCTTCTCCTTCATCAAATGGGTCAATATCTTCAACTACATCAAGATCATTATCAGGAGTATCATTAAAAGCATCTTCTCCTGCTAACTCATCTGTTAAGAAATCTTCTCCATCTGCTACTACGATTTTAAGAGCTGCACAAACTTCTGCTGCTTGTCTTAAAGCATATCCTGAACGAACTTGGTGAGTAATACATTCTTCGTCACCATCACAGTCAGACCAGTTGTTAGCTAATTTAATAGCTATTTTAGATGTATATACATCTGCTTTTTTCAATCTATTACATACCGATTCGGCAAGTGATTTACCCTCATCTGGACCACTCAAACATACAGCATTTTTACCAAACCTCCTTGCTAATTTCTCAATACAAGATTCAATTGGGAATTTATCTCCATATCCACCATATGCTAATTTATAATCCTCAAGTACTGATCCTTCTTTACCGGCTATTTTAATAGTTTTTAAAGAACCAGATTGTTTCAATTTAATAATTGTCTCTACTTGATCTTTCAAATCTAACTGATCAAAAGAATCTTCTGTCATTTTTATACTTGCAAGAGCTTTTACAAATTTTTGTTTCGCCCTATCGCAAGATGGGCAAATTGTATTTGCAGTTCTTGGAGACCATTCCCATTGAGCATAAACTTGTTTAGCATCTTTAGAAACCATATAAGAAACTTTATATTTTGTTCCTGTATCAAGACAAATATGATTTCCATCTCCTAAATCAACAGTATTAGCCTTACCCGTAGCAGGACTTATTTCTCCAACTTTAAGATCTGCTTCAGTTATTTTTTTAACTGCATCTGGAAGTATTTTTACAGTAGCTGCAAATTTTAAAATTTTGTCATTTTGAACAGAAGCTGCAGCTGGAAATTCTCCCATTTCATTTTCCATGTTCCCTGGGCCTTCTCCAAGATCTTCTTCATTAGGCATTTCAAAACCCTCTCCTTCAAAACCCTCTTCAACATGTGCATCATCATGTTCTTCATTTGGATCAGGAGTAACTCCCTGCCATTTAGTAACATTAACATCTACTTTATAAGTCATTTCAGAAGCACAATTATTACATTTTCCTTTTCCTGCTATAACATCAACATCATCACTACCACAAACAGGGCAAATAGATCCTGGTGGAAGTGGTTCAAGATTGTCAGCCAACTCTTCTTCTTCTTCAAGTCCTCCTAAATCATCAGTAAAATTCTCCATTGGAGGGGCTCCAACGCCTGGGGTTCCTGGCAAAGTTGCTCCAGCTCCAGGAGCTTGAGATGCTCCTCCCATACCTCCCATTTCTCCACCCATCATTTGAGCAGTTTTTTTAATTTCAGTTTTAGCTGCCGCCATACATTCTTCTGCTTCTACTTCTTCTGGACATTCTCCATTAATATCAGCATCAATATCCTCTACAGGGCCTTCTATAATATCTCCGATATCTTCTGGAACAATTTCTTCTTCTGCTCCATCTTGAATATCTATTATTAATTCTCCATTATCCCCTACTTCAATTTTAATAACAGCCGCCGCGACAGAATCATCATCTATTATTTCTTGTGCATATTTCTTTACACTTTCAACAAAAGCTATTTTATCAGTAATAGGAACTCCGATATCTTCCATCGTTGCTCTAATCTGATACTTACCATCTTCTGGTTTATCAAGTTCTTTCATAGCACCATTAAATGCATCTGCCTTTGTGATTATTTTTTCAGGAGTATCATTAACTTTAAGAATGGCATCAACTTTTGTCATAGCTGTTTTGCTATTAACTACTTGACTAACAAAATCCAATACGTCTTCTACCTTCATTCCAAACTGTCCATATTTTGAAGCAGAAAGAATCAAAGCATCCATAGTAGAAATAATATCTTTAGAAGCCGTTTTGCTAAAATATTTCACCTTAGAAGCAATTGCTTCTCTACTTTCATTTTTATAAGGAAGAGAATTAAGAACTGATAAGAAAGCCACCTTTGCTTTAGTTGCACTATCATCAGCAACAAGAGAAGCAACTTTATGAATCTCATCAGGGGACTTTCCATATTGTGAAATCATATCAGCTACAATACCTGTTGAAACTTTAATCAAAGAAACAGAATAATCTTTATTAGCCCATCTCTTTAATCCATCAGTCATTGAAATGTTTTTCAACTGATCTTCTGTAATTGTTTCAACATTTCCAATAAATTTATGATTACTAAGAAGATCTCGAATTTGAGCTTGAGTAATAGATTCAGTATAATCGTCTGGAAGATTTCCAGCAACATCATTACTAAAATCACTCCACTGTTTCTCAGTAATAACATCAGGAAATTCATTAAAATGAACTACCGCTGAGCCTAAAGAGCTTTGACTTGCGAACTGATCTTCAGTAATAGTTTCATATGTTCCTATACGAACTTGTGGACTATCACTAGTAGTATCATTAGATTTTTCATTACCGCCTACTTGCTCTTTGCTTTCTGTAATTCCCTCAACAATCTCTCCCGTTCTTACATGAGCCGTTTCGTCTTTTTTAGCAAGTTGTTTTTCTGTAATAATTTCTTGATTATCTGCACTAGCAGCAATCTTTGTATTTTTATCTTTATCAGTAGCCATTTCTACTCCTATACTTAATTGAATATTAATATTTTCATTTAAATTATGTAGACTCTCTTCCAAAGAGCTTACCTTATTAATTAGTTTTTGACTTATTAGTGAAAAATCCTTTATTTTTTTTGAAGAATTTTTTGGCATCGTTACATTTCCTAATCCTCCTAGATCAGAAGTTTGACTTCCAGCAGGTTGTGTTGTTTGCTGAGTGCCCATTTGTTCTGGAGAAATAGCTTCTGGAAATTGTTCAGCAATTATAGGTTTATCTTCACCTTCTCCTGTTATAGGGGGAGAAGGTAATGCTCCATATCCCATTTCTGTTAATTCATCATAAAAATCTTGAATATCAGCCATAGCCTTAACTATTTGACTAACATATTCCATAGATACATTTTCTTTTTGTTGTAACATACTTTTTGTTACTTTTTCTAATTCATCCATGCTATTTTTAAGAGATTGTAATTCTTGAATACCTCCTAATTTAATAATAACTTCATTATCTTTTTCTTGTAAATGAGCTTCTTTAATAAGTTTATCTATAGTTTTATTAAAAGAAGTTATTTTATTTTCTACTGTAGGTGCATGAAGAACACATCTTACTCCACAATCATGACAAGCAGGATTAACTACAAAACTATTCTCAATAAACTTTAAACCATAATTATGTTCAAAAATTGGTTGTTCTGAATGTTTAAGAATTTTAATATCATCTACTGTGCTTTTACAAATAGGACATTTTTCTTTTTTATCTGTAGGACTATTGTGATAAGAGCATTTAAGATCTCCTGTATATTTTCTATTTTTCCTATTTGCTACATGTGAGCAATAGTCATCCGATGTATTTGCATTATTATGACAAACAGAACAAATAGAATTTTCTACTGAACACCCCATAGATGTCCCGCTTATATATCCTTCTTCTATACCTCTAGCAAGACGAGGATAAGCAATTTTATCTACTCTACCTATAAGATAAATACCACCTTCTTTCTGATCATACCAAGAATAAACGCATTCTCCTCTCGCTTTTTCTACATCATCATTTTGATGATTAGTAAATAAAGGGACACCAACAAAAGTAGGAGTTGCTAGTTTGAGTTCTTTTTCATTAAAAGCATCCCCATTATCGTTAGGCTCATCTTTTTTAATCGCAAAAACTTTAATATAGAGATGATCTGGATGTTCTTTAGTAGCTTGCTTAAGATCAAAACCATTAAGATCTTCTGATTCTACTGTGGTTGAAGCTGTTTTTATTTGATTAGGAAAGTCAAATATATCCCAACCTTTTCCCTTTGGTTTATTAAGTGCCGTTAATTTACACTTATGTGAAAATATTGCTTTTTTATGCATTGTCATTTGTGATTCCTATTAATTATTATAAAATAAGATTTAGTTTAGCCATTGTCTTTTAATTATCTCATCTTCTCTTGTTCTAGGGGAAAACATTTTTACATATTGTTCTCTATATTCATCAAGATTTAATATCTTACCGCCTGGTACATAATATATAATATCTCCTTGCTCATTTTTCCATTCTTCTCCACCAAACATAGGGCTTTTCACCAACCAATATCCCTGTTGCTTTAAAGACTCTTTAGCTTCTCCTACCGTCCTAGAAATAACTATTTTGTCATAATTTGCTGTTTTTATTATTTTCATTTATATTATTTCCTTATTTATCTAACCTTATTTGGATCAATAGGTCCTCTATTTTTAAAATTAGTATCAATATTTTTTTGAACAAATTCCATATTTGTTTTGTCTGCTTCTGGATTTAGTAAATTGTCATTTATAGAATCAGATGTTGATAATTCTGTTGTATCTTTAATGTTTAATAATATGTCTTTTAATCTGCCTTGAAGATTACGAAGTTCAAATATGCTCCTTCGGCTCATTTCTCCAGGATAGTTAACCTTACCCTCAATAAGTTCTTCTAATTCATTTACTCCTTCTTCTATAAGTTCAACTGGGACATTTTTTCCCGCAAGCCAACTAGAACTAATACCATACAAAGGAGAACTCATTCCTCCATGCCATTCCATTAATTCATAAGCAAGTTCTTTTTTATCGTCAATATCAAAGCTTATTTTTTTATAATTTGCTGTTTTTATTATTTTCATTATTATCCTTAAAACATAACCACAACAACATCATACCTATCAAGAGGATCTTGAACAGTGCCTGCTCCAGCCGCCGTTATAGTCCCAATTATTTCTGTAGGTCTTTGTCTATTATTTAAAAAACTAATTTTAAAATACCATTCTTTACGAACAGGATTTCCTTTTTCATCCTTAAAATATTGAGAAGATCTAGTCATTTCCCATTCTAAATTATTATCTGTAAAAGATTTCCATATAGCTTGTATTGGTTGCCAATAACTATCAGAATAAATACCTTTAGTATATGGCTCTACAAGTTTATAAAGATAATTCTTAGCAGATTGTTTTGATTTACCATCTAAAGGATTAGGAGTAATTTGTGTAGGTTCTTCTAAATTTTCTCCCATCATTCCTTCTGTTTCATATCTATTCATATCCAGATCAAATTGTGCTTCTTTATAATTTGCTGTTTTTATTATTATTATTTTCATTTATAATTTTTCCCCAAAAGATGGACAAAATTTAGATTTTGATGTAATAAAGGTTTTACAAGCTAAACACATTTTATGTTCTTCTATTTCTTTTAATCCTGCTTCTTTAATTTGTTTATCATTAAGTCCAAATGTATAATTTTTATTATTTTTTTGACCACATTTAAGCATATTAAAACCCTCAAAATAATTATTAAAAAGATATTATAGGTATCCTTGGTCCACGTCTATTTATTAATTCTTCTTTAACTTTTTGCATTTCTGCTCTATTTAATCTCTTTATTCCAAATATTTGTTCTACAGCAGTTTCAACACTAAGTCCCTTTTTAACCAAACTAGCCACTTGGTCAATTTGCCTACTATTGAATCCAGAAAATTTTAAATGCTTATAACTATTACTTTTTATAATTTTCATTTTATTCTAAATATATAATTTTAAGTATTATAATTTTCTGTGTCTGGAGACCCTATCGGAACTGGTCTACCTAGACTACCTAGCACAAAATCTTTTACTTGTTCAATTTGCTCTCTTGATAAATTATCAAATTCTCGATCAATCGCTTCATAAATATCTGTCCCTTGATGAACAAAGTTTGTAATATTCTGCAATTTGTCATGCCATGTCTTTGGATCATATTCTGATATTTTACTAATCTCTTTATATTCATAATTTTTACTTTTTATAATTTTCATAATTACTTGTTCTATTTATAAATAAATAAATAAAATCCTTTATTTAACTGTAAATAATCATTTATTGTTATCCCTTAACATGCCTCGGAATATTAATAGGAATTAACTGATCTACAGTATAATTAGGAGCTCCTTTAGGAAATGGTATAGCCCATTTTTCAGATGCATGGCTAAGAGCGGCCACAGAGCTAGTAAAATATTCACCAGCAGGTGCATAAATTTTTGCCTTAGGGTCATCCGGCAATTTTTTAATTCCTGCAAAAAATCTTTTTTTACCCGCACCAGTAAGAGACGGCCCCATAACTACAAAATAATCTGAATTTGTTGTATAATCATGACCTTCCCATCTTATATATGATAATGGGCCAATTTGCTTATCAAATCTCTTTTTTAATTTTTGAGATCTTTCATGATACCCTGGTTTCCACTCGATCCCTCTATCTTTTATTCTCCTTCTTCCTGAAAATTTAAATAGTGTCTCCATTCTCTATATCTCCTATGTATAATATTTGTCCATGTGGAATAGTTACTCTATTACATCCTATCTTTCCCTTAGAAAGACAATATTCATACAAAAGATTTATCCATTCTTCTTCTACTGAAGCTGTTTTTATTATAGATTCTTCCTCAGCTTTTTTCTTAGCTTTACTTGCATCTGCAATATGTTTAGCAATTGTATCTCTTACTGCATCCATATTTTCATTTACAGCATCTTCATTAAATCTAAGCACTCTCCACCCAACATTAGCTAATTTTTGATCTCTATTAAGATCCCTTTGTTGAAAATCTTCTCTTTCATGCCATATCGCCCCATCTACCTCTACCCCTACTCCTATTCTAGGATAAGCGAAATCAATAGAATAAGGTCTTGACTCTCCTGGCACTTTCACTTGATACTGAGCAAATAAATCATGAGGAGTGTCCATTGAAGAAAGAGTTCTAAACATTTTTTGTTCTAATTTTGTAAGTTTAATCATTTTTGGAGGAGGAGCTTGCTCTGCTTCTTCTTTTTGTTTATTTTTCGCTCCTCTTTTTCCTATAACAGGAATCTCTCCAGAAGCTGCTGTCCCCATAGGCGGTGCTCCACCAACACCTGCCATACCTCCTGTAGGTGCTGCTCCCATACCTGGAACTTCTCCCATGCCCCCTCCCATACCTGGAACTCCTCCCATGCCTCCTCCCATACCTGGAACTTCTCCCATAGGGCCTCCTCCCATTGGAGCTCCCATCATTGCATCCCCACCTCCCATGCCAGATACCATGCCACTAGCAGAAGCCATAACTTGTTCTTCTCTAATTTTTTCTACTTCTGAGTCATAATCTAGATCCATTTCTTCTAAAACTGTTTGAGCTGAAACCATTCCTTTATCATACATTTGCATTAAAGTTTGTATTCTATTTGTCTTATCTCTAAGTTGTAAATCATTCCATGTAAGTTTTGGATATAAATAAACTGTTTCTCCTACCTCTTTAGACTCTTCTTCATTTATAAATCCTTGCATCATTGCAATAGGTTTAAAAATATTAATTTCTACCCAACTTTTTAATTTATTTCTCCAATTATCTAATCTCCTAATAAGAACTTCGATACCAACTTGCGCTGATGAATTACCTTGAATAGATATTACACCATTTCTCATTGTTACAAATAATTCATGAGGAACAGAGAAACAATAAACTTTATCATCATAAGGAACTTTTGTAATTTCTTTTCCTGCATATTTTTTAGACTTAGAAAGAAGAGTAGGAGTTCTCCCTTTAAATCCTTTAGAAATATATACGACATATTGTTGATAGTTTGTTTTATATTGATGTCCTGTCTTATTAAAATATTTTTTATTCCTGGATTTTTTCTTATTATATTCTCTAATTTTTGTAACATAACCACACTTAAATGCTATTTCTGCAAAATCTTCTGCAAGTTGATAACTAGAAGTATAATAACTTTCTCCATTTACTTTTCTATCTTCCCCAATATGATTATGTGTGCAACCATCTCCATTAATCATAGCTTCTAATACTATTTCTAAACACTCAGATGTTAAATTTTTCACAAAAGGAGAAAGATGCTTATTTATTGCTCCTGAACCAAAATTATCTTTAAGATATAGAGCTAAATTTGGCTTATAAACACAAACTTGATTTTCTTCTTCCCAATGTGTTTTAAACATATCATTAAATAATAATTCAATATCTTCTCTTGCTTTTCCTATTTTAGATTGACAAATACCCACAGTAGTAAATTGGTGTTTTCTATTTTTTCTTTTTTCTTCCCTAACCCATCCTTCAGAAACATAATAACCAACCATCTTACAATAGTCATAAATAGAATACTCTTCATCTCCTACCTGAATTATTTTTTGATAATCTCCTACAAAACCATCTACTGCTCCTATAAATCTAGCTCTTGGCCTAACTTCGTCTGCTCTTATAAATTTATAATCATTAGAATCTCTCTTAGCACTCCACATTCTATGATTAGGAGTGACTAAAACATCAATCTTATCAGTATTAAAATGAACCATCTCTCCTTTATAATCATAAACCATTTTCTCATAAGGAAGATGATATTCTATTAATTTTGTTTCAGGATTATAGCAAGCAACCTTATCTTTATTAGGATTTATCTCCCAATAATGTTTAAAACCAGAGTCACAAAGTGTTGTGGTATCAGCACTTATGCAATATCCTGCCATTTCACCGTTGAGTATAGCTTGATTAAGCATAAGTCCATCTAAAATTTCTTTACCTATTTGTTCTATTTCTTGAGTAATATTATGAATCTTACCAGAAGCTCCAAACCACTCATAATCAAAAGCATGATGTGTAACGATAGTTAAATTAGGATCATTAGCAACTGCTGATAATTGATTCTGAACATCTTGTAAATCAATATCAGTAGCAGGCCTATCTTTATCACCAACTTTTACAACCCTAACAGGAAGAATTAATCTCTCAGCAACAATCCAATTAGCAGTCATAATTTTTGTTTTATAAGCTAATACTGTAAATAATCTTTGGAGCATAGAAGTTCCATATGTTCCATAATCACTAGCATTATGTTTTAAATGGCTAATACATCTATCAGACAACCTAATAGGTTGCCCAACTGAGACTGCTTTAATTAATCCTGCTGGCAAACTTTCATATATACTTCTAGGTTCTTTCCTTGTAACAATAAGTTTTAATTCTTCATCAGGGATTAAATAATATTCTGGATTACTCGCAAGAGGATTATCTCTAACATCAAGGTAATCAGGATTCATTAATTTTATACTTTTAAAAGTTCCATCTGCATGATTACATATTTCTCCATCTGGTTTTCTTCCCTTGCCAGAACAATTAGGGCATTCTATTTCGGTAAATGGAAAAACATCTCCTAACAGAAAATATTCATGACTAATAGAGTTAAGCTTTTCTGCAAGATCTATTTTCTCTACTAATCTTTCATAAAATTTTAATATTTTCTTAGATTTACATTCTAATTTAAATCCATTCATAGAAAAATTAGAATAAAAATCTACCCCTGCTGCAACTTTAGGTTCATTCATATAATAGAACCTTGCCCATTGCATAATTTCCCTACGTCTACTTGCTATTTGCCAGTTCTGTGGTGTATGTAATGGACTAAAAAACATAGGCTGTGTCATTGCGACACTAGCTCCAGAACCTGCAAATTGAGAATTTTTCGTAATAGGTAAATTAACTACTACTGAACGAGCTAATCCACTTTTATAAATAGATTTATTTGTAGAAACAGGGGCATTATAAGCTCCTGAAGCTGCTACCATTCTTTTTTTGTTTTGTGGTGAATTATCTGATAAAATAAATTTTGCCATTATTATCCTTTATTTTTTACCCATCTATTGCTAGATCAGTACATGATCTCATAATATCTTCTTTTATTTTATCGACATTTTTTCTATTTTTTCTTTTTAAATTTGTGCACATTCTAAATTCGTCTGATTTATATTCATCTTTAACTGTTTCTTCATCATGTTCTGCATGATCCTTATTTTTCTCTTTTCTTCTTGTTTGTTTCGAAGCCGCCACCATGTTCCCTTGATTTATATAATCAAGTTTTGGACCATATTCTTTATATCTCTCTCCTCGTTGTGGAACTTTACGAGGATGAGGACTTCCTTGATGAGGAGTTATAACCTGTTTACAATTTGGACATTGTTGTTCTTCTTGATTTACCGAAGAATTACAATAAGGACATGTAGAAATTGCCTGAGTAGGATCTTTCTCCCCAGGCAATTTTAATGGTTTTAATTCTTTAATTTCTTTAAAAGGTTCAAGTTGTGCTAACTTTTTTTTTTACTTGCTTCTTTCCAATTAAAAGGTTTTGAAGTATCAATAGCTCCTGCTATATTCCCTTTAGCCCTAGCATCTTGTAATCTCGATTCAGTGTTCCCATACTCAGGAAGAATTGGTTTTCTCTTTTGCCCTGGTTTAAGTTGTATATTACTTGTTTCTGGAATATTCTTATCTACTTCAAATCTTTTTTGAATATACCCACCAACCCAATCTCCATTATTATTCTTATATGGGCGTGAATATTTGTCCATTATATTTTCACGCCAAATAGTTTCATAATCAATATTCCATATATCATCAACAACAAGGCCAAATCCTTTATTCCTTTCAACAATATGCCAATCAGAAACTGGTTGATGTAAGAAAGGATCTATTCTTGATTGCCCTGGACCCCATAAGATAGCATTATCTAAAGATTTATGTTGTGCTATTTTTGTAAGATTATAAGATTTTTTCTTATTCTTATTAATAACTTTTTGAGCTATTTTTTTAATTATTTCCGAAGTTTCATTAACTGAGGAACCTATTGCTTTATATTCAGCTTCATAAGCAACAGGTTCTTCTGCTCCATATATAAGACTATAAATAACTGATGCATCAGCCAAACGTTGTTCTGCCCCATTTTTATCAAAACCTTGAAAATAACGTTTTAAAGCTGCCTGAGCAGCATCTGGTTCTTGTGGGTTCTCTAATTGTATCTCGCCCCATGCAATTTGAAAAGCATTCTTTATGTTGGATATTTTTATTAAAGATTCATTCAAATCTGCATGTGTTTCAAATTTTTTAGAAGGTTCTAAATTCTGTTGCGACATGTATTGTTCTTCTCCAAGTTCAGATGTTTCATTAAAATCATCAGGACCAAAAGGAACAGGCATTTGTGCGTTTTTAAGGTTAAAAGGTTTAATCATTTTATTTTTTCCTTTAGAGGTTGGAGTTAATAAAACAGAAGATTCTGGAGATAGTTCAGGAACAGTAAGGTTATTTTGTATATCTTCCTGTTGCTCTAATAATCCCATTTGTTGTCTTATTATATTTTGTAATTCTTCAAAACTTTCAATGCCATAATTAGTCAAACTATTTAAATCAGTAATTCTAGACAATGCTTCTGCAGTTGGCATAGCATTAACAGAACCTAACTGCGTAATGAGCATCTGAATATAAGCATCTAAAGAACTTTGATCCTTTATATTTAGTTGTGCTATTGTTTGTTGTTTTAAATTAAAAGACATTTATTATTCCTATTAAGAAAATAATCCATCAAAAAGTTTATTTTTTATATCTGTCGAAGTACGAGATTTTTTTCCACCTCTCCATGAATCATCTACCTGATTTTTTCGTATTTGAATATCTTCAGAAACTTTTTCACCATCTGTTTTATCAGCAACTCTCATAAAATCTTTATTATCAAATATACTAATATTATTTTCTGAAATTTTATAGTTAGTTCCACTTAAAATTCCAGCAGAAGAAACTGATGAAGATTTTTCTTGAATAGTGGATTTAAGTTTTTTTGACAAATCATCCATTCTTTTTTTCTCTGCCTCTCTCTTATTAGAAGAGATCTGAGTTTTTTCTTGAATAGTTTTTGTTTTACTATCAATTTTTAAAAATTCTTTTACATTTTTTTCTGAATCCCATATAGTATTAGAACTATCACTTTTAACATATTTTGATGGACCACCTGTATCAGATATCTTTCCAGTTCTAGCTGACGAAATATGTTGAGAAGTCATTAACCCATCGTCTTTACAAGACAGTTTTTTAGATTTTTGTTCTTCTGCTATCTGATTTAAAGTTTTTTCAATAACATCCTCTGATTCTGCATTTTTTTTAACAGACGTTTCATTATCCAAAAATTTAATTTTATGTTGATCTGACATTCTTTGGATCATTATTTATCTCCAATATTTTTTTTAATTTGTTAATTATTTTATCCTTTTGTTCTTTTATCATTTCTGTCATAGAGGATTGCTTTTTTATGATTTTTATCGAAGCTCCTTTAAATGGTTTTTGGTCAGTCTTATTTTTATCTGGTTTACCATAAACCTGATCAAGATTATCATGTGTAACATCCTCTTCAGGTGATGATAAGTCAGCAGAAGTAAATTTAATTGTCCACTTGCCATCAGAACGCTCTGCTCCATTAAAATTTAATCCGAACATCTGATTGATTTCATGAGATATTTCTTTAAGTTCTTCATTCTCAACAGTATCAGTAAAACCTTTTTCATCAGGATACTTTTTATCTGGTATGACTACTTGAATATCTTTAACCCCTTCAGGAGATATAGATTCTTTCACAAACTCTGCTTTAAATTCTTGTAATCTTCGTCCTGGATATCCATAATTTTGAAGTTTTTCATATATATATGTAGTAAGAGTTTTACGACCATTTTCTTTTGGAGCTAATTCCTCTTCTTCTCCTGGTTGAATACTAATATCATCATTAATACCATTAGTTTCATTAATATCTGCTTCCATAGCCCCATCCGTTTCAAAAGAACGAGAACTATCTTCATTTGCAATAGACGACTCTCCAAAACCTTCTGATAAAGGATCAGAAAAATTCTGTGCAACCATTACTCTAGTTTTACCTGTTGGTACAAGATTCATATCACTAACTCCATAATTAAAAGGTTATCTATTACTTATCAGAGATAAGAGCATTAACATAGTCATCACCAAAGAGCTGTCTCCAGTAATCTCTTAAGAAACCTTTATTCTTTTCATCAAGATTAGCGATTTTCACAAATTGTGTTTTTTGAGAAGATTCTTTATCTTCTTTTTTATCTTCTTCTTTATCTTCTTCTTTGTCTCCATCTTTATCTCCGTCATCACCCTGTTTAGCTTTAATCTTTTCTTTTAAAGCATCAGGCAATTTTTCCTGTGCAGGGGTTAATTCTGCTTCTTTAATTTCTTCCTCTTTATCTTCCTTTTTATCTTCCTCTTTTTCTTCTTCTTTTTCTTCTTCTTGTGCTACTTTAACTTCCTCTTTTCTTGATGCTGTACAAGGCTTACAATCGCAAGCTTCACATTTGCATTCGTTACATGGTTTATCACATTTCTCGCAAGTTTTTTCTGCCACTTTAATTTCTTCTTCAGTTGAACCTGCTTTTTCCTCTTTTGTAGGAACCTTTGGATCATTAGTAAGCTTCTCGGTACCTTCTGCTTCTGGTTGTCCTGACGACGGAGCTTCTTCATCTGATTTTTTAGTAGCTGCTGCAGATGTGCCATCTGAATTATTTTTAGCACTTGGACCATTCTTAGGAAGTGTTGTTGATTCTCCCTTTTGATGTAATGGCTCAACCTTTAATTGACCACTTGAATCTGCCTCTTCTTGTTCCGCTGTTTTAACAGAAGCCGTTTTTATCTGATTTTTTTTCCTAAACTCAGCAACGAAATCTTCAAAACGTTTTACTTTGCCTGTGCTAATTCTATTAGTAATAAGCTTCATAGTTTTATTCTCCTTATAATTTTATAAAATCTATGTAATATATTTTCTATTATTTCTTATTATTTGAAATAATTTATTAAAAATCCTTTTTTTATTTACTTTTTATTCTATATCTTTATATTATATTAAATTAACTATCTAATTTTTATCAACTAAATAGTAATTTATTTTTTTTGTTTTGCTCTGGCCCTATGCATTAAAAGACTACTTAAAGAACGAATGTAAGCACTAAAATTCGTATCAGCTTCTAACTTATTTAAATCTTCCTCTTTATTTCCAGTTAATGAATATTTTGGTGGAATATTTTGAGTAGCAACTTGATCCTGACTTGGATACGTAGGAAAAACTTGACCCGCAGCAGGGGTAGAGCCAGAGGCAGAAGCAGGAGCAGGAGCAGGAGCAGGAGCAGGAGCAGGAGCAGGAGCAGGAGCAACAGGAGAAACCTCCCCTAAAGTAGAACTCAACCCTCTCGACGCATTCATAGTTGCTTTACTTAAATTTTGAAGCAAAGGAGCAATAATTTGATTATTTAATGTTTTATTATTATAGTGAGTATCTACCTGACTTACAAAATCTCCAAAATTATCCAAAGCAGCATTAAGATATTTAGCAGTTGGAGAAGTTGGAGATACTTGTGATGATAATGCCCCAAATTCTCTCCATAAAGCTTTAACAGTATTATAAACTACTCTAAAATTTCTAAAAGCTGGATCCTGACTAGACGATGGAGACATTTGAGGAATATTCCCTGGAGAGGTGTCTACAGGATTAACTGTATCTACTGTAGAAGGAGCTGCTGATGTGGGAGTAGCCTCCAGAGCTGTTTTAACAACTTTAACTTTTTTCCCTGCTTCTATAATAACTTTCTTATCAGAAGCAAATTCATATTGTCTATTAATAATTCTTAACGCATCTTCAGCTAATAATTGAACTTGTGTTAATTTATCAATTATTTCTCTAGTTGTTTCTTCTGGATTTTGTTTTTTTTTCCACATATTTTTAATGTTTTTCCAAAAATCTCCCAGCCCTGCTTCTTTTAACATTTTAGAAGAAATCTCTGCAACTTTTTCACCAAGATCATTCATATCATTATTAGATAAAGTATTTGCTAGATCCATTAATTGAGAAGAACTTTCTAACACCTTTTCTATTTGTGTTTGAGATTCTTCTTCAATAGTTGAATAAACAGCCTCAGGTGTAGGATGTCCTTCTTTTACTTTTTTAGACACTTTTGTAATAAAAAGTTTATTCCAGTCTTTTTCTTCTTTTGCGCTAAGTTTTATATTTTTATCTTTTTCTGCATATTTTTCCCATCCACTTTCATCATTATTAATAGACTCCTTATATTCATCCCAACACTCCATCCACACTTCTTGAGCAGGAGTATCTGGTTGGGTTGTTCTTTTTTGTCTATAACAATTATCCCAACATCTTCTATTTCTAATCCAATAGCCCTGAATGCCCACATATTGTGCTGTTTTAAAATCATTTAAAGCTCTTTTTGCATTTTTAACTATCTCTGCCGACTTAATCAATCCTTTATTTTTAAATGTTGCTTCTATTTCAACTAAATTATTATTTATATTTTTCATAGTATCTATCCTTTTATTGGATTTTGGCATAATTTTCATTTTAGGTTTAAAATATTGAGGTTTTTTACTTTTCCTATTTTGAGTAAAATTATAATCTGTAATATTTTCAATTATAAATGCTCTAATGTTTTTTACAGATCTATCATAAGTTACAAGAATTAAATTACCATTTCCTGCTTGATACATATAATGAGGCTCAACTATCCTGTAAATATTGACCCCTCCTCCTTGAATTTTTGGTAATTTTTTTTCTCTTAATAAATATTTTTTACTATCTTTACTCCTTTTTTCTCCTTTTGTTGTATAAAAAACCTTAACAACTCTGTGATTATCGATAGCCCAATTCATGGCTTCTTGAACACTTTTAAAATCTGGAACATCTTCTCCCTCAACAGCAATTTCTTCTTCAAGAATTAATTCCGGTTCTTCAACAATAGATTCTTGCATTTGTGGCTCTTGTAAATTATCTACAAGAACCTTTTGCACTCCTTCATCGTCTATTTCCATAATTGGTACTTCTCCATTTTCTAAAGCATCGTAATCCATTACATCAATATCGTTTGCTTCATAAGCATCTAAAACTTCAACTGTATTATCATCAACCCAGTCATATAATTCATTAAACTGTTCTGCAAATTTTAGACTATTAATAATTCTCATTATATTAAATTAAAGAAAAAAAAACAAACTCCTTGTATTATTTTTCTTTTATAATTTTTTGCAAAGGAATTAAATCTTTAGTCGATAAAGAAATATCTCCTAAATCATCTATTAATATAGGTTCAAATTTTATTTCTACTTTTTCACTTAATAATATAGTAAATTCTTTTTGAAATTTTTCTTTATTTTCATCTAAGACTTGCAACTCTTTTCCTTCTTCTTTCTCACCAGTAAATTTTTCTACTAATTTTACTCGTGCTTTCTCAAGAGTTTCCATTTCTACCGAACAACCTTGTAATAACTTTAAAAGACTGTAAGAAACTTTAATAGGTAATTCTTTATCTGTCAATTTTTGTAAATTTCTTGTCAATCCAAAAACTTCTCCCAACGTAAACTCCATACTACTTTTCTCCTTACTTAATTAAAAAATTTAATAAGAGTGGAAAAATCTTCATTAATAATCTCAATCTTACCACCAACATTAATACTATTCTTTGTAAAAAAATCATAATTAGCTTCAATAGCCATATTACAATCTATTTCACTGTCTATACAATTATCCGAACAAGGACTAATATATGATATTTTAACTATTTCTTTTTCTGGTGAAATAAAAGCAATAGCTAAAGGTATATACGTATTTAATCCCCAAAATTTTAAATTCTGAGGCCTTTTAAATTTAAAAAGCATACCATCGTCTTCTCCTAATTTTTTTCTAAACATCAAACCTTGTTGATGTTGATAAGGAGTTTCTGCTATATCTACTTTTAAATAGTGTTTAATCATTTTTTTTCTTTTTACAAAATTGTTTACCTGAACCATAACATCTTTGACAAGTTTGTGACTCATAAAAAGGAGATCCACTATCTTTAAAATCTTTAATTAATCTTACTCCTTTTCCTTCACATAATTTACAAGTTTCCATAGGATTAGTTTTTTCCATATTTTATTCCTTAATTCTTTTTCTTTTTATTATTTAGATACCATGTAAACCAAACCGCAAAAGAAATAGAAACAACTCCTCCCAACCATTTCCCAACTTCTAGATATATATTAGAATCTGGTTGTATTATTTTAATAGATTGAGGAGTATCCACAAAACCAGCAAAAGAATTAGTATATAATATAAATAAAAATACTATTATTAATATTAAAATTTTAATCTTATTCATACCTAAATCCATATCTTTCTAATTGATAACAAAAATCTTCTTTCTCTTTCTCTGGAACTTTAAAAATTATCCCTTCATTATTTGTTTCTTCTATAAAAACATTATCTATACTAGCTACATTATTAAACCATTTTTCTATTTCTTTTTGATTTGTAGATTTAACCATATTAAAATAATTATCTACAATAAGATTCTCTACTTCTGGAAGCATTCTATAATTGCTTTTAATTCCCCTACGTTGTCTCTCTTTTGCTCCCATTTTTATTAAATAATCATCTTCTTGATATCTAAATGTTAATTTACCACCATGAAAAACTACCATCTCTTGTTTAATCGTATCATACCATTTTAATTCTTCATAAATTTTTTCTTTACTAGGTTCTTCCTTAATATTAAATAAAACAGTTATTTCTGACATTTATTTTTTCTCTTCAAATCTGTCCCACCAATTACTCGCTACTCTTAATTGTTTGGCTGTTTTTATACCTTTGGTATTATTAAGAGCTTTATTATAATCAACATTACTACCATCATCTTCGAATATAGATCTATCATCTCCTAAAATCATAACATTAATTACTTTTGATCCTTTTTCGGTAATTTCTATATTTTCTCCTATAACTTTAATTAATCCAGCATCGCTCATCCTCATAGTCTCTTCGCTACCCAATGTGACAGGTTTATTAAAAACCTTATTTTCTTCCTTATTTTCTCCTGCTCTCCATATATTATATAAAGACTTAGCAGCTATAGGATCAACAAAATTAGGACTTTTCTTAATTTTATCGGTAAATTCTGGCATAATCTCTATTAAATTATCCCATATAGATGAATGGCCTTGTTTTTTCATTTTATATTTCCTTTACTATTTTTATTTAATTCTGTAACTCTTTAAATTCATAAATATTTTTACTATTTCCTTTAATAATTCTAAATACTATAGTAGTAATAGTAGATTTCTTACCTTTATAATAAATAGCATATCTTAGAACTACTCTATCAGAACCAGCTGTATTTTGTTTAAAAACCAAAGGTTTTTTATAAATTTTAGAAGATAAAGTAGGCTTTTTACCATTCACTGTATAACGTATCTCAGCTCTGTTAGTAGAATTAGCATTAAAAACAGGTTTACCTACAAAAATTTTATTTTTAACAGAAGTAGTTATAGTAGAATATGTTCTTAAAGGATAATTAGTAGTTAAAGTTATAATAGCAGTGTTTAAAAATGTTAAAATACTTTGATTTGTAAAATTATTTCCGGATTGAATAACTTGTAATTGTATATTTTCACTAGAAACCTGACTAATAACTCCATTACTAATAGTAATTCCTGTTGAGGAGGCAGTAGGTACAGTTAATAACAAAGCGTTAGATACGTTAGTAACAGTAACAGTTTCTGGAGTGGGGTCTGGAGTGGGGTCTGGAGTGGGAGGGTCTATTACTGTTTCTTGATAACACCCAGAGTCAGGAGCATCTCCACGATCTACTCCAAGTATATCTGTTGCAGGAGCATGGTCTGGATCTCCATACAGTATTGCATCACTATCGACCGTAAGTGTATAATCATCGGTAGTATAATCTGTAAATAAAGCAGTCAATTGTGCCTCTGTCATATATCCAGAGCCGCCATAATTAGTATTCGTACCATCTGGAGTAAATTCAGCCATAGGACCACCGTTGTCCTGCCAAATATATTGTTTATAAATATTGCCTGTCATTATAATATTGGTACCTAATATTCCAGTTTTGCTAGTCAAGTAAATAGCTCCCTTGACTATATTATTTGCTATCACCCAATCTGTTCCGTCATCCTGACAAGATAATATTTGAATACCAACAGTGCTGCTGGCCCATGACTGCGTGGTACACATAATTGTATTGTTACGAATTATACCACTTTTGGAATTGGTTGTTATGCTAAGAAGGTTATTACTATTGGCTCCGAATAACAAGTTGTTTTCAATAAGAACATCTTGCATCTCTTTTAAGAAAATACCCTGTCCATTGATAGAAAATAAAGTATTTCTTCTGATAATAACATCTTTACAATAATCATCCTTTCTCCAAGTGACCGTACCAGCGTCAGTACCCGTAAATACAGCACTGATAACAAATGATGTGTTAGCCACTGCACTAATAACAGGATGAGTCCCATTGTAATCACCAAGTAACGTAAGAATAGCAGAGTCACCCGCTTCGAGACTATGATTATTTGCATTTACTGTGACTGTAACTCCTGGGTCTAAATCGACAATTGACTGTACACCCACAGTGTCTGAGAGATTATAAAGTTGTATTGCGTCTCCATGAATCGGATCATATTTTAACGTTGGCGTAACAACCGTCCCACTATCTGCTCCAGTAATATCATTAGTGTTATGGAAGTTTCCAAAATCATCAGAAACAGTCCAAACAACATAAAAAGCATCCCGTGTTTCAATACCTGTAACAATTGCTGTTACATCTACCCCAGCTTGTGTTACTGTTTCTCCTACTATCAAATTAAGACAATCTACATCCTCTGTCTTCCAAGCCATGTGTGCCCATATCTCACACTCTGTAATAGTATTGTCTTCCATAATACTATTATGAATTGCACCTATTTGGATAGCATCGGCAATAAAGGAATCAAATGTACAATTATGAATCCAAATTCCAGTACCCTCAGGATCATAATGCTCTGATCCCATCCTAGTTCCTAAAATTCCATTAGTTAAATTGGTAAACGTACAACTATCTATTTCTACTTCTCGTATATAGGTTTCTTCGGGGCCACTATAATTTCGGCCTTGAAGTACCATACCTTCCCAATCATAAGAACCTACTCCCCTCATACCCCTAATAGCTGCGTCACCATTTATATACATATTTCTTAATTGCATATACCCAGCACAGTTATAATATAAGGCTCTTCCAAGTTCTCTGGCATCACCCACGACACCGACAACAGGTACAGTCCATTCTATTCTAACGCCATCTATGATTATCCATGTTTCTTCATATGTACCATCACTGCTCCCTAAAATAATCTCAAGAAAGTAAACCTTATCATTATCAGCATCTTCAGCAATGTAAGTAACCCAATCCCTGCCGGTGTTGTCCATATCGTTCCACTTCCACTGACCATAATAACCGCCACGAAGTATTACAGTGTCGCCAGCTATAACTTCAGGTGAACCTCCGCCATAAGGTTTTGCTCTATCAATAGTTTTCCAAGGATCATCAGTCGCTCCCGTTCCAGTATCATCAGCAGCATCGGGATCAAGATAATAAGTGGTCATCGCTACACATCCTTTCTAACTCCAATAAAAATGAACGACACCTTCCAACTTCAATCAACAGGAACTCCTTACTTGTTATCAGGATCTCCAATTTGTTGTGGGGGTCTATCTCGCTTCCAACACCTGTATCATTGGCCGCATTGACATCATCAACATAATAAGTTACTCCCATTGAACTAACCCCCATTGAACTAATTGAGCTACTTGAAGAAATACCGCTATAACTCTCCAGTTTGCGTCCCAATTATATCCTGTGTCCGCCATTTTTTATGTCTCCTTTGTAAATTATTATATATTTCTCTTTTTATTATTTTACTATTATTCTAATAATTAACTTTTATATAATCTAATAAAGATTCTTTATTTATTAAATTATCCCATATAGATGAATGGCCTTGTTTTTTCATTTTATATTTCCTTTACTATTTGATGTGGTTCCTATAAAATCATAAGCATTAATTGCTCCTTTTAAAGTAAGTTTACTCTGATAAGCTCTATAAATATCACAAGTATACCATATCTCTCCATCAATAATTATTTTCATAGCCTATCCCTTTATTTTTCTCTAAATATTCTCTAACCTCCGGTATGGAATCCATAAAAAATAAATTATTTCTTACTTTGTGGTTTAGATCATAATATGTATTATAAACATCTTTGATAAAACTTTGTTGTTCTTCTATGCTTCCATTAGGAATAGGTTTTAAACCTTGCAAGTGTTGAATAACATCTCTATCCGTTCTTCCAAAACCCTTCTCTGTTAATTTATCATAAAGAAGCAACTCTATTTCTATACCTTCAATTATCTGCTTAAAATAACCAATAGCCATAAGATTCTCATTATTCTCTTGAAATGGGTTAATTTGTAGAAAATCAATATACGATTGTATAATAGGTATTAATTGACCTGTATCTAATTGTGCATATTTAATTGTTTTAATTATTTTCATTTTATAATTACTGATTCTAATTCTAAACTAATATTTTCTCTGTTTAATATTTGTTCTAAGTAAGTTAATGTCTCTTCACATTTCTTACAAAGACACTTTTTACCTTTTTTATCACAACCTATACACTTCATTTATAAGCCTCTAATTTCTTAAAATCTACTATAATATGGTCTGATGTCTTAATATTAAAATATTTTTCAAATTCATTCCTATCATCATTATTAATTTTAATATGTAAATCATTATCAAATGAAAGAACAATACCTTTATTATCTGTAGTCTCAAACATTTCCATTTCATATTTTTGCTTTGGCAAAGATTTAAAAGAATCTAATATTTCTTTACAATTATTACCATTAAATGTTTTAATATTTAAATTATCTTTATATTTTTCTGATTCAATTATTTTCATTTATTATTCGCAATCCTACTCTCTTCTAAAACCTCTACCAATCCAGAACAAATTTTATTATCATAAGGATCAAACTTTATACTTATCCCACTACCATCCCTATCCTTAGGCCAAATAGTAACGGAGAAACCCTGCCATACCTCTTTAATATCTAAATCATCGACATAATCGAACTGGATAGTAAAATCTCCATTAATAGGAACACTCCCTCCTCTATTTTTAATTGTCTCAATTAAAGAGTCTATATCCTTTTTACTATTTTTAATTTCTATTCTCTCTACTGTTATTTTTGTATCTTCTTTCATTTTTACTTTCATTTTGTACTTATCTTATATGTTTGGATCATTTGTATTATATAATGATATATTTTTACCTAATGTTTTCTTCAGTTCTTGCTGCAATAATTTAACTTCTTGTACGTCTTGTTCTGTTACGGTTTTAGGAAAATTCACCCTTTTTTGAATTATATCTTCTAATTCTAATATTGCTTGATCTACCAACTCATCAGAAACTGCCTTACCAGCAAGCCAACTAGAACCAAGAGCATATAATGGAGAATTTTGTCCTCCATGCCAATCCAATATCCTTGAAGCCAAACCTCTAGAGTCTAACTGTTGTGATATTTTTTTATAACTATTCGTTTTTATAATTTTCATTTATTCGCCTATTTATAAATTTATTTATTATTTATCTATTCTTTTAGAATGTCTAATTGGTTCTAATTCTTTCCAAACTTTACTAATAGAACTTTTTCCTGTTCTAGCTCTTTCTTTTTGCTCTTCATTCCCTCTTCTATAAATTTGTAAAGCCCTATTAATAGTATTAATACCTATTCCCGCTTTTTGTGATAATATTATTTTAGTATCAATTTTTTCTTTTATCCCATTATTTACCTTAATAAATTGATTTCCGCCAAATCTTGCTAAATTATATTTTGCTTTATCTTGCAACTCTTTAAACCATTCTTTTTCTAATTCTCTTTCAATAATGCTATAATATATATTTTTAGGTTTATTAATGCCCTCTAAATAAGCTCTTCTGTTTTCTTTTATTTTTTCTTGATCTTCTTTATGATGTAATTCTCTATGGCAGTTAGAACATAAAATAAAACATTTTTCTATTTCTTTTAATATCCTTTCTTTTGGATACCTTCTCCCTATCCCCTTTGCTATACTAAATTCTTTTTCTTGTGGATCTTTGTGATGAAAATCTAATGCTGTGGGACATTTATTATAACCACATATTTCACATTTTAACATTTCTTTATGCTTATCAAACCATATTCTTTGCCTTATTTTAGTATCTCTTCTATACTTAGCGCATTTATTTTTATTATTTAAATTCCACTTTTTATTATTTTCTTTTTTTCTTTGTTCTCTATGTCTTTGTTCGTTTTTATATTTTTTAGTTAATAAATATTTATTTTTTAAATAATATTTTCTATTAGTTTCTTTTCTGCTTATTTCTTGATTTTTTTTATTTCTCCTATCTCTTTTAATAGTGTTTTTACAATTATTACTACAATACATAGTCCCTTTTCTACCTCTAAAATTTTTCTTACATACATTACATTGTAATTTTCTCATAATACTAGCTCCAATTTAATTACTGTTATAAACTAATATTCTCTAAAAAATTACAAAATCCTTTAATTATCTTACTTTTTTGCCTCTTTTTTATTAACTTTTCAAAAAAACAACTTATTTTTAACTATTTTTATAAGATTTTACCTGCTTAATAAATACCTACTTGGATATGGATCTTCAAAATTACGATCCATCCAGTCAAAAGGCTCATTACGCAATTCGCGCCAATAATACCCTTCACCAACACCCGGCGAGTTGTTATAATTCTCTAACCCCTGCCTATATCTTCGTTGTTTCTGTTTTCCCTGCTCTCTAGCTCTTAATCCAAATCCAAAAGGAAAGACTCTTTCTCGCATTGGCAAATTTAATCTTGTCCATGGCCCAGCAAGACCTACTGCTGTTTTAATCTCATATTGAGAAACTCTTTTTTTACCCATAGATGCCAAAGACAACAAATTAGATATATACAATAATCTACTAATATTTCTACTAATCCAATCAATTGAAATTTTATAATCAGGAATAGAATAAATTTGATGTTTATTAAATATTTTAATATCTCTAGATAATGCTCTAGAGATAATCCTATAATATTTAGAATTCTCAGCATTATCAAAACAAAGAAGATATTTTGTTAAATCTTTTAAAGAAAAAATAAATAAATTCTCCATATTATCATCAATAATTTCTGAAGAAGAAGATTGATCCTGAAGAGTATCCACTAATTCGTTCCATAATGTTAATAATAATTGTTTTTGTTTTTTTACAATATGACTTAACAAGCGAATAGTCTTTATAACTCCTTGGACCTTTATATCTCCATTATCATCGCTTATATGACATTTCTTATTATTTATAAGTTTAATGCCATAATAATTTAATTCTTTATTTAATAATGTCCATGTGTCCATTAAAGTTATTCCGCATTGTTTCTATTCTGATATCTATCATTAGCCTGTTCGTCATCGACAAAACTAATTTCTTTTGGAGCATTTAAATTATCTATTAAGTGTTGCAATGTCTCTCCTGGAATTTCTCCAATAGGGTTTCCCCTACTATCTAATTCTATAGCAGCATCAGCAACGGTCTTTGGAGTTTTCTTTTCTCCAACAGGTTCTATAGTTTTAACTTTCTTACTTTTACCCGTTATCTCCTTTTTTTTAGTTTTTTTCTTAGCAGAGACTTTCTTTTTAACAACTTTTTTCTTTTTAGTTTTTTTCTTTTTAGTTTTTTCTGTATCCCCAATATCAAGAGAAACCTCTGATTTAGAAATTTTCTTAGCTTCTTCTATCTCTTTTGTTCTAAAATTCCATGTAACGGGGGTTACATCTTTATCTTCTCCAGTCTCAGAAATAGTAAATTTAAATTGTTCCTTTTTTTTATTTATCTTTTGCTTTTTTTGTGATTTCTTCTTTATTTTTATATAAGATTCATCTCCCTCATCTGATAAAATAGTAATATTACCTGCTTCTGCTGCTTCTATGATTGGTAAAGCTCTAGCCTTATCTTTACTGATAGGTAAAGAACCAAGAGGTCTTAAGGTTATTTTCCCCAAAACCATTACTTGTTCAGTTTTATTTATAATAATCACATCGTGATCTTTTTGAAAATCTTCCGCTTCATAATCTTCATCTATAGGAATTAATATACCTTTTTTAACAGCGTCTTTAATATCATCTGCTCTTAAATTATTTCCTCCAACAGAAACACTCATATCAGCCCAAATAGCTTTTCCTAATGTAGGCAACACACAACTACCTTTAAAATTTTTAGATACTTTAAAAATCATCTATTTCTCCTTATTTTATAAAATATAGAATACACATATATACATCGGTTTTTTAAAAAAAAATAGCCACTATATTATATATAAGTAGCTATTATTAAAAATATTTTTACGATAATTACAATCTTAAATTCTTAATTAATGTATCCTTTTTTATTCTTTTAAAAATATTACCTCTATTCTTTTGCATATTATGAGGACCAACGCCTACATTATCTAATCTAACTGACTCATTTTGCATACCTATGGGTAATTTATCATTATCAGCATCAAATTCATCTTGACTTACAAACCTATCTCCTAATCCTTCATTAGAATCTCCTCCATCGTCCATTAAAACTGCTTCTCCTGGAATTCTTCCATGAATTTTTTCATATTCAGAGGTATCTTCATCATCTATATTCTGACTAATTCCTTTAGGGTAACCTGGTCTTTTATTTCCTCCGAATTCGGGCCTTGCATTAACCAAACTTCGAGGATCCTTTTTATGATTTGAAGAAGGAGGGCGATATGAATCACTATACTCGTCCATTAAAGGAATGCCACGATTCCAAGATTTTTTATACCAATTGCTCATGATTTTAAAAAAAACTATATTAAAATATATTAGAATATTTTTTAACATCTCCTAATTGCAAAAACTCTTTAAACCCTCTAATATCTACCAATTGAATTCCTGTGCTTAATATCTCTTTAACTAAATTATATACTGTTTCTTGATCGACTTGAGGATTTCCTGTGCTATCAACCCAAATATCCATAGGAACAACTACCCTATATCTCTCTCCTTCTATTCCAGATATTTTATTAAACCAATTAGACATTTATTTACCTTTACAATAATAAAAATGTCTAGGAGTCCATGGTTCTCCACATTTATCACAAACTTTTTTCTCTGCTGTTTTTTCTTCTATGTCTCCATCTGGATAACTGCTCCTTGCTTCAGCAGTGCTTTTAAATTCATCTATTTTAGTTCCGTCTTGTTCGTATACTCCTGCTTTCCCAATTTCTTCTTTAATAATAGGATCCCCAGAATGATCTAATGATCTTCGAATAGGTGAAACCATTTGAGCAATTAATCTTGCTTTTCCTGCATTAATATCTATTACTTGTTGTTTTTCTTCTTTACTTAAATCCCTACTTTTTTTAGCAGATAAAGAATAAATATGAAATAACATAGCATCTGCATCTTTAATAGATGCCATTACCATCTTATCAACTTTTAAATTCAAACCTTCGTTTTTAACTTTATCATCTATATTGCTGCCTTTAAATCTGTCAGGATGATTTTGCAATTGACTACTAGAAGTAGGAATATTATCTTTAACTTTAGTAGGTTGCCCGTCTCTTTCTAACTGAACTCCTACATATTTATCCCAAAATGCAGTATCTTTTTCACCTTCAGCTTTTTTAAATGCTTCTAAATGTTTTTGATTATATTCTTCTGTTTTTACATTAATAGGCATTACTCCTTCTGTTTTATCTCCAAAATCAACTTCTTTCTTATCCATATGAGATTCAGTAATAGAAGGTTCTGCTTTAATATTTTTTCTTGAAGCATTAAGTTGAGCATTAAAAGGAATTGTATTATCTTTATTCTTAGTAGGCAAACTAAGATTAATGTTTTTACCAACAACTTTTTGTTGTTCATTAGATAAGTTCATTTTCTCCCTATTCTCTTGAATTCCTTTATCACTAATAACATAATCTCCGGCACTGGCTTTTTTTGTTTTTTTTATTTTTTTCATTATAAAATCCTCTTAAATGTTTATAGTTGTTTTTATATTATATAAAATAATACTAAATCCTTTTTATATATTTAAATCTAAGAACCTTAACCTCTTTAAAAACCTCGCATGTTACCTCTGTTTTTTAAATTACGATATGCTGCTGATCTATTTTCTAAAGCTTTTGATACTTGTTGTCCGCTTCCTACCCCATATAATCCTCCTTGCATATTTCTCCATGCTATCTGACTCCCTCCAGGGTTGCCTAAATTAGCTAGTCTAGCTTGTGGAAGCCTGCTCATTTGTTTTTCTATTGCTGTATAACATGCCCCTGCTATACAATCTACAACATCATCACTTTTTACTCCATCTCCTTCTCGTTTAGGAAGAACTTTAAACCCAGTTGCTGTAAATTTTCTTTGAAGCTCAATCATTTCATTATACAAAAGATGATCATATGGAATAGATATTCTTCCTGTATTTATAAGATTTTCCAATTCTCTATAAATAAGATTTTTATAAATTGGTAAAAATTTTGTTTCTTTATTAGGTATTCCTGCTTTTCTCATTTTTAAAATACTTTCTTGAGAAGTAAAAGCATCATAAGTAATTAATCCTATATGAAATTTTCTCCTCAATCCTATAACATATTGCATTACTTCATTAGGGTTAATAGCCCCTGATACAGGTTGCCAATATTTAATATGATCAACCACTAGTCTAAAATCTGCTTTCTTAGTCTCTTGATTTAAATAATATTCTTTATGAACTACTGCTAAAGCATAATTATGACTAGATGTAGCAGGATCTAAATGAACAAAATAAACTTTTCCTGGAGAACCCATAGGAACATTTTTTAAATTATGCCCTACAAAACATGATTTAACCTGATCTTCCGTAAAGAAACTCTCAAGACCAGTTCCACTAAACTCTGCCCCAAATTCCATATTAAATTCAGTTACTGACATGGTGTTATTATCTGATCTTAACGATTCTTGAGTATGATACGGATTAACATGCCATGTACCTAATCTCATTGAAAGTCGTGTAGGGAAATTTTTAGCGGTACTAAAAAGTTCATAAAATTTTCCTTCTTTAGCTCTTGGAGAAGATATACTAATTATTTTACCATCATATATTCTTTGTTGTATAACTCTTTGACCATGTTCATTAACTATAAATTCTCCATTTTCATCTTTAGTATAAATCTTTCTTACATAAGTTTGAACTGTAGGGGTAAGAGCAGCATAAATACGATCACCAGATGAAGATCCTCCTGTTTGTTTATAAGAAGCCACTTCATCAAGAATAAGAACTATACACCCCATACCTAGTAATGAGTCAGAGTTACTATGACCAACGACAATGCCTATGGAACCCTTTCTTTGTGGCAACCCCTTTTCTTTAAACTCTTTATTGTTAATTTTATCTTGAGGGGTTAAAAGATAAATAGCCCCTGCTGAAATACCATCTTTGACATATTTATCTTTAAAATATTCACTATAAAATATTTTTTCACGCATTTCTGCAAAAGCCAAATTTGCCTGGGGTTTTGAATTAGCAACTGTTAAAATGTTAATAGTATTAGCTGAAGACAATTCATACATACTATAAGGATCCCCTCCCTCACATTCTAATAATTTCATTGCTTCATATAAAGCTATAATACTTACTATAAAATCTTTTCCGGACCGTCTTCCCCATACTAAAATTAATTCTCTAAATAATTCTCCATTATTATATTTATCTAAAAAATTACCTCTATCATCTTCATTTAACCCAGCTTGTTCTATTAATTCTTTTTCTATATCTGTTAATTCTAAATTTTCATTACCAATAGTTCCCCTATAAAAAGTCTTTAACATAATTTTTTGCATAGGAAATAATTGAAGAGGATTAGTAGGATGATAAGATAATCCTAACCATTCCCTCTCTTCTACAAAAGTAATAATATCTGGAATCTCTTTTTTTATATTACTCTTAAGGTCAATTTGTATATCATCAATTAAATCCCCTACTGATTGTTTTTTAACTTTTGCCATTTTTATCTTTCTTAAAACACTTAAGATATATCAACTATATTGCTAGGAAGTATTGGATACCCTACTGTTTCAGATATGTCTGCAAAAGTAGGTTTTACTTTTATGCTATTTATACTTAAAAAACTATCTACTGAGTTATATTTATCTGTTATGTATTTTTGTAATGACTGAACAAATTTTAACATTTGAATAGTATATACGTTATTTTTTAAATTAAGGATATTATAAGTAGCATTAATTTGATTCTCTAATTTTTCTTTATTAGTATCTTCATTAAATATTTCTGAATTATTAAGGTCTGTGCCCATTTGTTCCACATTAGAAATTATATCTACTCCCATATCTTGAGCATCATTTATCTTATCAGTCATACTTTTATATATATCTTCTATTTCCATTTGTTTCTTTACGTATAAATAATATTAGTAAATATTCTTGAATCATATTGCTCAGAAGTTGCAACATTGTATTGTGTAATCCTAAAATAATATGTTTCACCCCTAGTTAAATACTCATTTATACCTATTAAATTATCATATCTACTTTCATACCTAACTTTTCGGCCTATATAACTAGAAGACACTCCTGAAAATATTAAAGGAACAAAAGTTTCTTTTTCTTTCTCATATGTCCAATTAGCGATACCTAAACTATCTTTATTAATAAGAATATTACTAAATAATTCATCGGCAGAAATCTCTAAAATAAAATGATAGTTAGTAAATTCAGTAGGATTATCATCATTAAGAATAAATTCAAATTCCCACCATCCTTCATCATATAAATTACTTTCATCTATAGCCTTTGCTTCAGAAGTTATATTAGCTAATAATCTACTAACTTTAAATTCCTGATCTTCCAAATATTGATTAATAGTAGGATTTACTATAGAATCACTTACTGAAATATATCTTAAAGTCGGAAATTCAAAAAGTTTATCTATTAAAGCTTTAATATCAGATCTCCACGTTTTACCGCTAAGTAATAAATCATTAGCAGGATAAACAAGAGTAGCATAATCAAAATTAGAGTCATTAGTAAAATCAAAAGGAGGAGCCAATAATAATATACCTAATATAATTTCCATAGTAAAATTTTCTTCTGTAGTTAAGTCTATTATATCATATGCTACTTCTTTTAATTTTAATTCCTTTTTATATAAATTAGCTGCTGATATCGCTAAGTTTTTAGACATTATCTCCCAAACCGTATGTTCATTTATTACATCTTCTTCAACTATTTCTACCCCTGGAAAAGAACATGTTGGTAAAGGATCTCCAAATAATGTTATAGTCCAATCTAAATGAGGAATACTAAAATAAAATGCCTCTCCTATAGTTGCTCCCCTTAATAGAGAATAAAAGAAAAAATTAGGATTTAAAAACCCAGCTATAGTAGGATCAGACATGGCCCCTGCTGTTGCCACGTACCCAGCATCTAACGAAAGATAAGGCCATCTTTTACCAACATCACTCCTAACTTCAAAAGCTCCATCATAATCAGCATTATAAAAAAATATTCTAAGAGCATTACTATTCTGAAAAAATGTAGTTCTAGCCCTATCAGAGAACCAAGACCATGTAAAAGAATCATTTTCTACAAAAGGAATTGTAGGATCAATATATGGATCTTGAAAAGTTGTAGTCCATTGAGATAAATTAAGAGTTGGAAGCATATTATCTTTAAAATCTAATAACAAATTAGTATAATCTTCAGATCCTCTTGCTGCTCTATCTGAATAAGGATCAAGAAAAAAAGTACCATTAATATTTTGTTGTTGTTCTAAATTTATAGCTTTATCAACTATTTTTTTTGCAAATAATACATTTGGGCCATCTATTCTTGAAACAATTAATGTTAATTCTGCATCAGTGGCATTAAACCTACTAAATATCTGCCTGCCATATAACTTATTAGCAATTTGTGAAGAAAATAAATGTTGTATTCTAGAAATACGAGAAGTAGCAGATATAATATTTTCATTACTAGGGTCATTTGTATAATATCCTCCTGGGATTTTATAACCTAAAATAATACCCCATATATTTCTATCTTCTAATTCTGGAGAAGATAAAGCAGCTGCTATCGGTTCTTCTATGTTAATTAGAAATTGGTCCTCAGTTAAAACTTCTGAGATAATAGATGCTTGAATACCTACTTTTTGACCATCAACTTGCCAATATATGCCATTAGGTGTTGTTCCGGAGCTATTAGAAGGGTTAAAATTATTAACACTCATATCATGAGTATTAATATAATAATTAGCAAAATCTTCACTATCTAAATTACCATATACATATACTACTATAAAATTATCTTTTGTTATAGCCAATTTATAAGCCTTTATTTATTTTATTCTTATTTAGTAATATTTCGTTTTTATAGGGCTTTTTCCTTTAATAAATAAAAAATATGAAGTGATTTCTATAATGTCTGATATTATAGAAATTATAAATTAAGCCTTGTTTACAGTTTGAGTTGTTCCAGTATCAGAAACTGATTGAGTAGTATTAATACTACCACCTTCTGTATAAACTTTTAAATTATTATTATCTAAAGTAGCTTTATTAAAAAATCTCATATATAATTGGACTATCATTTCTCTAAATGTAGTTGCTCTACCAGATGGCTCTGATGCTGAGATAGTGTCAAGACCAGTAGAAGAAAGAGTTGCAATGAGTTCTGATTTTCCATTAGAAGGATTAAGAAATATAAAATCAAGTTGATCAGTTTGAGATCTAATTTCCGCTAATTCATTAGTTAAAAGAATCTCAGAAGCACCGTCCCAATCTATTGCCCCATTAGAAACTAAAGAATCTCCATCAGCAGGACTTGCTCCTGCCTGTTCAAATACTTGAATAAAATAATGACTATTAGGCAATAAAGAATTAAAATCTCCTACATAATGCCCCCCTCCATCACCATTTTCTGTTAAAGTATGATTATAAGTCCCTATATTAGCAGCAGTATATGGTTCAAAAGTTGCTCCTGCTGCTATATTAACATTTCCTGTAATGTTTCTAATAATAAAATATATAGTAACAACACTATCATGATCAATATGTATTTCATTAGCCATTTATATCTCCGTTTTTATTATTTATAGTACCATACTAGCCATCTAACGTAAGTATCTTCTGCCTCTGCTCCATAACCTTGATTTTCTTCTCCATTTTGCCATTGTATCTGCAAATTCGTTTTTGCATAAGGCATATAATCATTAGAAAAATAACGAGCGCAAACCATCGTATAATCAAAACTTCCTTCATCATCGTTTACTTTAAAAGGAACAATTATCTGCCCTTGAGGACTATTATCAAAAATCCCACTAAAAGGATTATCTGTCTCTTCTATCTCTTGAAAATACCAAGAAGAATAAAAGAAATCTTCTAATCCAGAACACCTATAAGAAGGAGTTCCTTCATTATCGTAATGTATCCTAATATCACCCTCAAGAGGTTTCCAGCTGTTAGAACCATTTGCCCAGCCATTATTAAGAAACATCCATAATCCTGCTAAATAAACAGGCCCTGCTTCATCGAATAAATCCTCGATAGCATATGCAGAGAAACGCTGTTGCCTAATATTTTCAGCCAACCCATCTCCATAAGTTCTTAAATACATTCCCCAATCTAATCCTAATTTATTCATAGTTTCTCGATTTAAAGGCATCCTCTCAACCATAATAAATGCTGAACTATTTTTTTCAGCATAGATATGAAGTTTAAAAGAACTATAATAAGGCATTAATAATCTAATATAACCAGAAAAACCTGTAAAACCAATACCTGGAGCACCTTCACCAGCGGCATAGGCGTTTGTTACTCCCACTATCGGTCCTCTAAAAAGAACTGGAAAATCAAATCCAGATCCAAAAATCTCTCCAGTTAGTAAATCTGAAACATTTGCGGGTGATGCTGGGTCAGCACCGATTCTAGCCCCTCCAGAACCTGGTCCTCCATCAAATTCAAAAGTCATGGGAGTCACCCTACCATTCGTATCATCTGTAGTTGCCATCCAAATTCCCGTAATAATACCTGGGCCATCGGTAATGTCAATAGGGTTATACCAAGTATTAGCTGACATACTATATCTTTGAACCTGAGTGCATTTAAGTGCAGACCTATTAAATGTAGGTCTACTTGTACTAGATAATCTTTGTCCTAACATTTTATCCCCTATTTTTATAACATATTTTATATATTATTGATATTACTTTTTATTTACTTATTTATTTCAATAAAAAAAACTATTTCCTTTTTAATTTATAATAAAAAAGCCCAAAGCATTTTACTACTTTGAGCTAAATAGAGAAATTATTAAATATAATTTTAAATCATTTATTTAGCATTTCCAGATATACCCCCTGTTTCTCCTCTTTCTGTTTCTTTTTGATGTATTTCCTCTGCTTCTTCTATCGAAGGACATAAAACCGGAACAATTACTATTTGTGCTAAACCTTGATGTTTTTCAATTTTTAATTCTTTAATTCCAACTTAAATAAGTTTTATATTTTCTTTCCATATAAATAACAGAGTTACTGTATAATTTATCTAAAAATTTTCTTGCATTATCCCCATACCAACCAATATATTTCCATTTCTTATTATTGGTGCATTTTATATTACATAGTTTTACAATACTTTCTCTTAATTTGTCAGAATAAGTATATATCGCACAATCTATATATCTGCCTTTTTTCTTTTTACGAACTGTTCCGTCCCTATCAAAAAAACCTCTTAAAAAATGCCATTTTAATTTATTTTTTAAATTAGGCATCTTTATTTTACTACATTTTTTACCTGTTTTTATATGTAACCATTTACATACATCTTTTGTCATGATTTTTGAATGAAATCTAAGAACAGACATATACCCATTCTTTTCTTTAAGGATGGGTATTTCCTTACACACAGCATCTCTTATTTTTTTTAATAATTTTTCATCTGTATATTTTATGGATATAGTTATTGATCCATTTTTATTTAAATTCCCATCACTTGCTATAAAACCTAATATATAAGCTTTTTGTTCAGTATTAATTTTTTTAAAAAAATTGATTGGAAGAGTTTTATACTTACAATTAGGATTATCTTTTCCTATATATATACATTCTCTTACTTTGCCCATACATTTTCTAGAACATGTGATTTTCCCATTTTTATTTCGTTTTTCATACTGGGATTTTTTTAAATTAAATTCTGCATCGCAGACCACGCATTTGGCAAGTACTTTAGTCTTACAGACTCTTTTTCTATACTCTCCTTGACATTTTACAGAACAAAAATAATGCTTATTTTTTATATATCTTTCAATTTCCTTATCACAATATGAACATTTTACCGATAATTTCATAATTTCTCTTATAATATTATTGTTTTATATATTACATACTGTAGAATTAATTGATTTCCTTCTTTTAAATATGCTATTTTAAGCCATTCCAGTACTCCCAAAACCTCCTAAACCTCGCTTAGTTACATCTAGTTCTTTAACTTCTTTAAAAATTGCTCTTGGAGCCATAGAGAGTTTTACTTGGCAAATTCTATCTTCTGGATTTATAATAAAATCATTATCCCCATTATTAACAAAACTAACCATTATTTCTCCCCTGTAATCAGAATCTATGATTCCTGGAGAATTTCTAATAGAAATTTGATGTTTAAAAGATTGACCACTTCTTGGACTAACTCTTAATTCATATCCCTGAGGGATAGCCATAGCTAAACCTGTTGAAAGATTTTTTTGAGAATGAGCTTTAACCCTAATAACTTCTTCTTTTTCAACAATAGCATGTAAATCAAAAGCAACTGCACCTTCTGTGTGATATTTAGGTATAATTGCTCTTGGATCTAGTTTCTTAACCCTTATTAGAACATTATATTTTTGCCATTGCTCTGCTATTTGTTCTCCTAAATTCATACTTTTTCTCCTATTTATCTTATTATCCTATTTTTATTTCACATTCTTTACAACCATCCCATAGTAAACTACTAAAACTACTCGGTAAAACTTTTCCTTGAATCTTTTTACCTGTTTTTACCTCTGTCCATTCATTATCTTCTCTCTCTTCTACTATATCTAAATCTGTTTTATCAAGATATTTACAATAAGCAATATTCCTATCACCTATTTCTATAGGAGCGATATTTGGTCTAAAATATGGACAATTATCACAATATTGGCCCCAGGGAATTCTAAAATAAGCTATTAATTTTTTAAACATTTTCTTCCTCTTTATTTTTTAAATTGTGGTTAAGAGCATCTTGAGAAGCCGCAAGTGCACGCTAGGCATCCTTCGGCCCGATGTAATTCTCCTCCGCATTCTGGACAACACTCCCCATGAACCATCGACCCTTCTTTAATATATTTTTTTAATACTCTAGAAATAGCTTTTGAAAAACCTAACATATCTCCACTTGTTTTTTCTAATTGATGAGTAATAAAATTAATATCTGCTCCATGTCTTAAACTTAATGATATTATACGAGTTAATGCTTCTTCTTCATCTGTAATATGTTTAGATATATCATCTAGTAAAATTTCTTTTGTATTAATATCTAAAAGACAATAAGTGTTTCTTTTTATTTTTTTTATAATAATTTGCTGAGGAAGTTTTTCTATATCCTTATGTCCTGCAAAAATTTCATAAGGTTCTTGATTATTTAATACCCCTACTAAAACAAAATATTTACTCCCTTTAACAGAAACATGATGAATATTTCCTGGTAATTCTTTAGGTCTTTTAGGAGCATCTGTTCGAGTAATATGATTTTTATTTTGATCTTGTTTTGTAGAATCTATTAAGACTCCTGTTCTACACCCGTCTCGATATATTGTAAAGCCTTTACATCCTTTAATCCATGCTCTAAGAAATACTTTTTCTATTAATTCTTTTGTAGCATCATTTGGAAGATTACAAGTTTTACTTATAGAATGACATATCCATTTTTGAGCTTCTGCTTGAATATCTACACTAGCTATCCAGTCTATATCTTGAGCAGTTGCTTTATAATATGGAGAATCTTCTATCTTTATTTTTCCTGTTATTTCTTGCCAATCTTTAAATCCTTTATGGAATACTTCAAATTCTTGCCACCTATCTCCCATATGATCAATAAAATCTACTTTAACATTTTTATCTCCTTCATGTATTTTTTTTCTTCTAATACTTTTTATAGAAAATACCGACTCTATTCCAGATGATACTTGTGCCTCAATAGAAATTGAACCAGCAGGTGGAGTAGTTGTTAAAGCAATATTTCTTCTCCCATATTTATTATATATTTTTTTTAATTCTAAATCTTCTATCATAACTTTATTTATAAAATTATTATCTTTTTCTATTTTAGAAGAATAAATAGGAAATGATCCTCTTTCTTTAGCTAATATACACGTACTTTTATATGCATTTATACATAATGTTTTATATATATCTCCTGTTATAATTATAGATTTTTTTGAACCATAACAAACATTTAAAGAAGCTAAAGTATCCGCTAAACCTGTAATTCCTAATCCTGTTCTTCTTCCCTTTTTACAAACTTCTAATATATTAGTCCATGTCTCTTTCTCTATTTTTTTAATGCTCTCTGGTTCTGGATCTGATTTTATTTTCTTTAATATTCTTTTTATAAGCTCTATCTCTAAATCTACCATATCATCCATCATTCTTTGAGCTTTTTGTGTATATTCTGCAAATTTTTTAAAATCAAAAAATGCTTTACTTGTAAATTTATTTTCAACAAAAGAATATAAATTAATTGCTAATAAGCGACAAGAATCTACCCCCATAACAATTTCTCCACAAGGATTACAAGCTGTGTCATAAAAATTTTCATCAATTTTTCCATAACAATTTGACACACTGTTTTTAATAATAGTATCCCAAAATAATAAACCTGGCTCAGCACTGTCAAAACTAGCATTAATAAATTCTTCCCATATTTCTCTAGCCGAAACCTGCTGAGATATAACTGGATCCTTACTATCTACTGGCCATCTTAATTCAAAATTTTCTCCATTTTTTACTGCATTTAAAAATTCATCTGTAGCTTGTATGGAAAGATTAGCCCCAGTAATCTTACTTCTATCTTTTTTAATATTTATAAATGTCCTAATTTCAGGATGATGTACACTTAATAATTGAATTTCTGCACCCCTCCGTCCATTTTGTGCTACTTCTCTACAGGTATTACTAAATCTCTCCATAAAAACACCTATTCCATCTGTGGTTTTTGCAGCATTTTGAACAGCCATGCCTTTTGGTCTTAAGTTATTTAAGCTAAGCCCTACACCACACCTTCTTTTCATCAATTGTCCAAGTTGTTGATCAGTATAAAAAATCCCCCCATAACTATCATACGGAGGTTCTATAGCAAAACAATTACCACTACTTTGAATATGATATGGATTTCCTATAGCACTCATAGGAGACCCTTGAGGAATAATATATTTAAAATGATGTATTAATTTAAATATTTCTTCTTCAGACATTGGATTTGAATATTTTTTTTCTATTCTGGCAAATTCTTTTGCTAACCTACGATGCATTTTATCAGGAGTGTTTTCTAATATTTCCCCCTTTTTGTTTTTTAGTGCATATTTATCTACAAATACTTTTGCTGCTAAATCATCTCCCCAAAAATACTCTATACTTTGTTTTAGAGCATCTTTATAATCATAAATTTCTGTCATAAATTCTCCATTATATTTCTATTATTTAAAAATATAATAAAGATTTATTAATCACTTTTCAACTGATTAATAATTTTACTAGTTGTTCTCTATTATATTTTTGATCTCCCAACATAGAAATCGCTTCTTCTATCGTCTTTCTTTCAAGAAAAACTTTATTTTTAGAACAATTAATAATCGTTCTGTGTTTATGATTATTTTTAATAAACTCTAACCCTTTAATACAAGCAGGGATAGTATGAGATCTATGCATAGGATTATTACCGTAAAAATCAGTTTTTTTATCTTTAGAATAACGACAATCCATACCAACTAAAATAATAGGATCACATCCAAGAGCATGGACAAATTGGTATGTTATAGACCCACTACTCCCCCTCCCATATAATTTAGTAATATTATTAGTTAACTTAGGGTCTCTACCTTGTAATAAAAATGTATAAAAACCACCTTGTGTCTCAGATCCTTCTCTACAATATTTTATAGATTTAGTCTTTAAAACTTTTTCTCTTTCTTTTGACCAAAGAGCTAAATCTTGCCATAATAATATTGTAGGGTCATACTTATAAAAAATTCTATTTATGCCAACAGTGAAATAATCATCTAGAAGTGATATATTATCTATTTTATTTAAAGAAGGAGCATTTCCTAATATAAAACAAGGAATACCTTTCATTTTTCCCATCCAACTTAAAGGGTTTAAAGATAACGATCTCCCATGAGGTGTCTTGTTCTTTTTTTTAACAGAACTAGGCCTAACTCCTCTTCTTTTTGCCATATTATGTATTGCCTTTTATAAATTTACTCCACGATTTAGGAATAATAGTTCTTGGATCTATCAGTAATTTACTCGCATTAGGTTTAGTAGGTTTTCTAATAAGTTTAAGATTAGCTTGTTCAGGAGTCCTATTAGCTTTCTGTCTATTAATTTCTTTCGAGCATACTACCATATTTTCCCAAGAATTTGTTCCTCCTAAAGAGCGAGGAACAATATGGTCAATATCTGCATCTGTCCCTTTTATTTTTTTACCTGAATATTGACAGCGATAATTATCACGAATATAAATATTTTTTTTCGTAAGTCTTGCATCTTTTTTATAAATCTTATCATATATGGACAAAACAATCACCTCTGGCACTTTAATATTATATCTAGCTCCAATTATTATAGGATCTGTTTCTGCTATTGGTTGTTTAATCCAATCTTCCCATTTGTAAATATAATATGTATCAGTATTAACAGCAGAAGCCTTTTTTGCAAAAATTAAGACTATTGATCTATATGCTGGAACCACTCGTATTGGCATCCATACTTTATTTAGAACTAATACTGGTTTATTTAATGAAGACATAGATATCACTCCTTTACGAAATTATTGAACTCTTTTATAAATTCCTTATTATCATCAATTATTTTTATTTCTATCTTTCTATTATATCTATTACAGGTTTCTGCTGTAATTCTTGCGATTGTCTTTGCATCAAGATTTCCTTCATCTATCCCTAATCCGCATATTGTAACTGTTTTTATCCCATCATTAATTACTCTTTGTAAAGCATTATCTAAAGCCTTATCAATTATATATATAGAACTAAAATCACTTTGCAATCGTTTTATCACAACATGATATATTCTTTTTAAACCTCTTCTTTTTAATCTTCCTGGTCCTGTTGAAAAACAACAACCTATTTCTATTTTATTATTCGTAATAAACTGCTTTACTTCTTTAGAGATACCAGAAAGCCCATCTTTCACTATTCTCGCTGGCACACCTTTACTCATTATACCTTTAGTATTCGCAGGAATAATAAGAGCTTCTGACTTAGGATAACAAATATCCCCTAATATCGCTTGTATTACCATTTTACACCTTTTCCTATAATTGTCAACACTTATTTTAACTTTTTTACAATTTTTATTATATTTTACTTGTGATTTCTTAATTCTAACATACAATATATCGATATTGATATATTGATATTGATAGTAACTAGGGACTAGGGACTAGGGACTAGGGACTAGAAACTAGGGACTAGATATTATTACATAATAATATGCACAGAGAGAGGTTTTTAAAAATAAGCATTTTTTGATGCTTTCTGCAAATAATCTATTGCTAACTCTAAAATATTTATGTTATCTTTAACTTTCCCTAACAGATTATTACATTTATCGCATAACAAACCTCTAACTTGTCCAGTTTTATGATTATGGTCAACACATAACTGAATTTTTAATTCTATTTCATTTGTTCCACAAATCTTACAGCAATTGTTTTGTTCTTCTTTTATTACTTCATATTTTTTTATAGTCATATTTTTTATACCATATTTTATCCACATTTTTTCTTTTATTCTTTCTTGTTCTCTTTTTTTCACAACAGGATCTTTACGATATTTCTTATTATTCTCTTTAGTACATACTTTACACATGCTTGTAGTTCTATTACGATTTTTATAAAACTCATCTAAACTCTTCACTTTATTGCATTTAATACACTTTTTTTTTAACATTGTTATTTTTTACTCCAAAATAGTAATTATTTATATAATACTATTCTTGCATATTATTTTAAATCCTTTATTTTAATAATATGCATTATTAAAATAAAGGATCACAATCATTACACTCTTTTATAAATTCTTCTATATTATTTCCAAAAAATTCTGGATTTCTTTCTATTTTATTTTTTAATCTTTTTATTATATCCATATGTATTTGACTTATTCTAGATTCTGAAATATTAATTTTTTTTCCTATTTCTCCCATAGTTAGATTACTGTAGTAATAATAATAAATTATTTTTTGTTCTGTAGGGGAAAAATCCTTACTCATTAGTTTACTTATAAATTCTTTTCTTATTAATTTACTATCAGGAGTGGTAGTTTTATTATCTGTTAAATCTACTAAAGAATCTTGTTTAAAAGTTTCTTGTTTATTTAAATCATTAATATCACTACCTTCTAAACTTATTAAATTCAATGGACTATATTTCTTTATATTTTTTATATATTCTTGTTGACTTATACCTAATCTTTCAACAATTTCATATTCTGTTATTTTTCTACCTTCTGTATGTTCCATTTCATATCTCGTTTTTTCTATAAGATTATGATTTAATCTTACAGATCTAGGAACAAAATCAATTTTTCTTATATTATCTATCATAGAACCACTTATTCTACGATTAGCATATGTTGGGAAGCTTACTCCCCTATCTAATGCAAACTTATCTATAGCTACGTATAATCCATCTAAACCAAAACTAGCCAGTTCATCAGGTTGTAAATTCCATTGCAAATTTGCTGCCATTTTGTAAGATATTTTCTTAACTATAGGATAATAAATCTCAACCAGTTTTTGTCTTAATTTGTCTTTTTTGCTTTTTATTTTTTCTTTTTGGAATTTTCCCCATAATTCTAAATTATTAATTTTTTGTTTTTCCATATATATTTCCTTAAAGTTATATAATTGCGTATTATAAGAGTAATGGTAAAATTATCACTTATCAATATTTAACTTGACTTGTGATAGTAATAATGCTATAAATGGAAATTCCAGACAATCGATAATATTCGATAATAAGGTAGTAAGGTTAAATATTAATTTTAAAAAGGAAATAAAAATGAGTCGTAACCCTATTATTAACAGTATGTTAGATAATGATTTTTACAAAATATCAATGCAAAATTTTGCTCTAGAACTTTTTCCAAAAGCAATAGTTACATATAAATTTAAGAATAGAGGAGAGCAACGATTCTCCTCAGAATTTCTTATAGAACTCCAAAAACAAATAAATAATTTAGCAAATCTTAAACTAACAAATGAAGAATATATCTATTTAAAAGAAAATTTTCCATATTTAACTCCTGGATATATAGAATATTTGAAAAATTATAGATTTAATCCTGCAAATATATCAATAAATTTGACAGAAGATAAGAATTTAGAGCTAGAAATAAAAGGACTGTGGGTAAATACAATACTTTATGAAGTTCCCCTTATGAGTATAATTAGTGAATTATACTTCGATATGATCGATAAAAAATGGGATTATGAGGGACAAAAAGAAAAAGCATATGAAAAAAATAGATCATTAAGTAGATCTGGATGTCCTTTTGTAGAAATGGGAACTCGTAGACGTAGGTCTTTTAAAACACAAGATATGGTTATAAAAGCATTTAAAAAGTATGAAGAAGAAAATTGGAATAGTTATTTTCTTGGAAGTAGTAACGTCTATTTTTCAATGAAATATGGGTTAAAGTGTTTTGGTAGTCAAGCCCATGAAATTACGCAAAGCGCTCAGGTTTTAAATAGTTATAATCATTGTAATTATTATGCCATGGAAAATTGGTTAAGGGTTTTTCCAAATTTAGAAATAGGAACAGCCCTAACAGATACTATAACTGTTGATGCTTTCTTAAATGATTTTAATAAAAAATTATCAACAATATATAAATCTGTGAGACAGGATTCAGGAGACCCTTTTAAATTTACAGATAAAATGATTAAACATTATGAAAAAATGTCAATAGACCCAAAAGAAAAAACAATAATTTTTTCAGATGGATTAAATATAGTTAAAGCAATTACTATTGCAAAATATTGTGAAGGAAAAATTAATTATTCTTTTGGAATAGGTACTTTTATATCAAATGATTTTAAGAATAGTCCTGCTTTAAATATGGTAATAAAACTTTTTTCAGTCAATAATAAATTTGTAGTAAAACTAGGAGACGATGGACACGGAAAGGAAAATGGAGATATGATGGCCGTTGCTTTTGTGCGCTGGCTTGTGGAGCATTCTGCTTAAGAAACTATCTATGTATCGTAAATGTATTTCTTTTACTTTGAAATTTTTTCTCTTGACAAACCTGTCGAATCTATTATAATGCCTTATTAAGTATTAGACTATTAATTATAATATCTTATAAATATTGGACTTATAATGGCAGAAATACATAATTTAAAAGAATTAAATAAGTTAGGAAGAAATTTAAAATACGAAGATTGTATATATTTTACTACAAAAGATGATATAATAAAATATAAAGTATTTCACTGTCATCTTTATGTTTCTACTCCTACAACATTGTGGAATAATTTTATTTTTGAATATCTTGGTTTAAATGAAAAAGAAAAATATGAATTAGCAGAAAAATATTACGGATATAAAGCTGCACAAGGATTATGGCCACTATATAAAGAAAATGACTTCCAAGCAGCAGAAAGACTGATAAGAGAAATATATAAAAAATTAGAAGGTAGTAGCAATTTAGATCCTTCACAGTTTATACAAAGCAGATTTGAGATATTGGATTTATAATGGCAGAAGAAATTACATTTTATCCCAGAATTAAAAATAATAAAATAATACCTAATGATTTTATTCAAGTTTGCTTAGAAGGAAGTACTTTTTATTGGGCCAGAAGAGTTAAAAAAATAAATTGTCCAAATATAGAGAAACCACAAGAATATTTATTATGTAAAGAAGAAAAAATTACTAGTAGATTTGAGATATTGGATTTATAAATGGTTGAAATACATAATTTAAAAGAACTTAATAAACTAGGAAGAGAATTAAAAAACCAGGATCAAATATGTTTTACGACTAAAACAGAAGTAATTAGATATAAAATAAATAATATTTATTTAGAGGACTTAACTTTACGTCCTTCTTATGCTCGTATTTTTGATTATCTTGGTTTAAATAATGCAGAGAAATATGAATTAGCAGAGAAATATTACGGATATGAATCACCAGCTAATTATCAACACCCAGCTAATTATCAACACCCTGATAATTGGCCACCTTATAAATTAAATGATTTTCCAGCATTAGAAAGACTAATAAGAGAACTATACAAAATGTTAGGAGATAAAGAGAAAGTCAACAAGGAAGATTTTATTACTAACAGATTTGAGATATTGGACTTATGAAATATAAAGTAGGAGACAAAGTAAAAATAAAGACTTGGAAAGAAATGGAGAAAGAGTACGGACTAAGTGAGCAAGGGAGTATAAATCATACTATTGGTTATTTTTTTATGAGAACTGGGGAAGATTATTTAAATAAAAATTTTCCTGATAGGGTTCTTACGATAAAAAAAGTTTTCATAAATTCTTATAGTATGAAAAATACTTATTGGGCATGGATAGATGATATGATAGAGTGCTTAATAGAAGATTATAAAGAAGAAATAGTTATACCAATTACTAACAGATTTGAGATATTGGACTTATAATTTACTTCTTGACAATAATTTATTAATATGTTATAATCACTTTTATCTTAAATATAGAGATTTTAAGGAAATATAAATTCCAGACAACAGATTTTTTAAGAATATAAGAAAATGATAGGAAAATATTAAAATGAAAAAATGGAAATTAGGCGATAAATCACCTTATTTTGACAAAAATAAAGAACCATTATGTCTTGGAGATGATGTTAAATTTAAAGGTGAAAAAGGCTATCAAATAAGACGTAGAGATAAAAAATGGGTTATTTACCCGATAGGTGCATTATGTTATTATTCTATCGAAGAAAGTAATTTTGCGAATAAAAAAAATATAATAAAGAATATTACTAAAAGCAACTCTATAACTATGTGTTCTGGATTGATGTGTCAAGAATTAGTAAGAGGAGAAGAATGAAATATTGGTATATAAAAGAATCTTGGCACAGCGGACATGGAGATTTTAATGGATTCCGAGAATTAATATATCGAGGAAATAAAATCCCTATAGAATATATTAGTAGATATATAGATGAAGATGTAGATACAGATGATAAAATATGGAAAGTAAAATGGGTAAAATTAAACAAATATACTCAAAAAGAATGTGATTCCATTTTAAAAAGCTTGGTTAAAATAACCCGAAAAGAATTTGAAAAAATAACAAAAATATTTTTAAATATTAAACAAGAAAAAGAAATAGTAAAACATAATATACAACAGGCTAAAGAAATTATATATAATGCAGAACGTGTAAATAAAGGTATGTATGTACATGATATTAATAGACGAGTAGGTATTCTTAAAATTTTATTAAAAGATAAAAATGTAAAAAAGTTTCTTAGTGAAGAATTTATTGATTTATGTAAATATAAACAACGTTTAGCCTCTGATTTATATATGACAGAGAAGAAAATATAATAATGACTAAAGAAAAAAAGATATAACACGAAGGATAAAAAAATGAAATTTGAGCATTTAAAATTTACAGAAAAAGAAGCTAAAGAATTAAATATTAAAATATGGACAATCAATTTTATTTTTAAAACTTTAGAAAAAATACATAAAGATAACATGAAGAGACAAGGACATGATTACTGCCCTGATGCTGTATGGAGAGATATGCAAGAAAGATGCATTCTCTTTTCAAACAATAAAAAAGTTTTAGTTACTAAGGACGACTATGACAAAATGATAAAAATATATAAAACAGGAAAAGTGAATTGGCCAGGCGATTACGGTGTTGAAAAATTTAATCCTATAAAAGCTATGTTCCTTAGGGGTCAAGTATCAGAGTGTTAAAGAAGTAGAAGAATAAAAAAAAGAGAAATAAGATGATCGAAACTATTAAACACGCAGCATGGAAAAGAAACGATGGAGTAATATCAACTGGAAAATGCCATGCTGATATAATTAAAAAATGCCCTATGGGAACTTGTAAATCAGGAAGTCAATCTGGTTTTATAACTACTAATGGAAGGTTTGTTGAGATGGAAGAAGCTCTTAAAATAGCTATAAAATCTAAACAGATAGATCCCGATATGGATACGATTAGAGGTTGTGGATTATTATCAGAAAATATTTGGGAAGACAGTGGTTATAAGTATGATGCTGAAAAAGGTTATTATAAAGAAAAATAAGATGGACAATAATGAAAGAATAAAATGGATAATTGGAATAAAGACAATGCATTAGATTTTTTAAAACAATATGCTCCTAATGCTCCTATCTCAAGATGTATGGACTTTGCTAATAGTTTTAATAATATAAAAAAAGAAAATTATCAACTAAAAGTAGCATTAGCTATTTTATCTAAAGTTCTTAATCTTACTGATAATGGAGAAATCCCAATAGAATTAATAGAAAAATTTAAAAATGATAAAGCTATCTTATGGGCTATAAAAGAAGTTCAATATAATCATGCTTGGGTAGTATGTGGACCATTTTCAAATGCTATGGAAAAATTACTTGAAGAATCTGCTGAATATCTTTCATTAACAGATTGTCAATATCTTCTAAGAAAACTTAAAAAGGAAGAAGAATAAAATGGAAATTTATTTAGAAGATTCAAATGGTGATCAAATTTGTTTTAATCATGCTGTCAAAGCAGTTATAAAAGATGATGAGAGTATATCAATATGTAATTATGATGATAGAGATTGCGGTCAGAGCGGAGCGTGGTGGATAGGTGGTTGTAAACAATGTGAAAAAGATAATAAAATTGGGTTTAATATAGAAGATGAAACAGGAATAGAAGAATGTTAAAATGTTTAATCTTAATACTTGCTTTTATAGGATTAGTTATAATATCAATAATTATGATATTATTAATAGCAGCTGAATGCTACTTAGACGCAGTGGTTAGAAAAGAAATGAAAAAGTATTATAAAATTTAATAAAAACTAAAATGAAACAGTATTTAGAAATACAAGGCCCAAATAAAGCACCTAGAGAAAAATGTATTGCTTTTTATAAATATGATGGAAGTAATATTAGAGCAGAATGGTCTCGCAAAAAAAGTTGGAATAAGTTTGGTAGTAGAAAAGTTCTTATAGATAGGACTCATCCATTAGGAGATGCTGTAAATATATTTCTTAATACTTATGGAGACGACTTAGAAAAGATTTTTAACAAAGAGAAATTATTTAGAAATTGTCAAAACGTGACAGTATTTGTAGAATATTTTGGACTAAATAGTTTTGCAGGTTGGCATGATCCTAATGATAAAAAAGAAATAATTCTTTTAGATATAAGTATTCATAAAAAAGGCATGATGTCTTCTAAAGAATTTGTAAAAATATTTGGGCATTTAAAAATACCAGAAATTATATATCAAGGTAATTTCAATGATAGTTTTATCCAAGATGTAAAAGATGGCAAGTATCCCGTTGAAGAAGGAATAGTGGCAAAAGGTAGTCTTCCTCACGGTAAACCTCCTCATAATCTATGGATGGCAAAAGTAAAAACAAAAAAATGGATAGATAAATTAAAAAGAGAATATGAAATAAATCCTAAGAAATTTAAAAATATTTTAAAAGATAACATAGAAGAACAAATATTATGAAATATCTAATATATACTATTTCGACAATAAGAGACGCACTATGTTACAATGAACACAGTTCATTAAATGGAGAAGCATTAGATAGAATAGAAAAAGAGTTATTTATTCTTGAGGATATCGAAAAGATTAAATACACTAAAAAACAGTTTGAAAAATTTCATTTAGATTTGCTTGAATTAGGAGTTGCATTACTACCAACAACTAAAAAAAGTATTATAAAATTTGGAGAATAATAAGATAATGAAAACAAAAACTTCTGATCAACTTTTTTTAGAAATTATAGGCTCTAATTTTAAAACAGACAAAAGTAAGATAAGAAAAAGAATTTTTGAAGCTGAGGACATGGGTTTTAGTATAGAACAAAGCAAAACTCTTAGTCCATGGCTTTTAAATTATGCTATACTTAATAGAGATAGCAATAATCCTGTAGATAAACCAGTGGTATACTCAGCAATACGTACAGGAGCATCTATGCTTCACCCAGACTCTATTAATTATTTATTACCGCTATTAGAACCAAATCATTCTATTGATACAATTTTAGTAACAATTAAAATGATAGGAAGAGTTTTTGAAGCTCAACCTCCAACAGAAATAAACAAATATGAAAGAATAGCCCAAAAATTATATATTCTTGCCGAATCATTTATAAACCAAGGATATATAGGTTATTATGAAGAAGCAATAACTCACTTATCTGTTTATGCCCTTGCTTCGATGAGAAGTAGTTATACTTCTCAAATTATTACAAAAATTCAAAATAAAAAAGAATTATGGAATATTAAATATTGTCTTCATAATTTAAAAGATTTAAGGCATATGTGGGAAAATAATTTTGAATTAGAGCCAGTAAAACCTTTACAATTGTTAAATGAATCTATTTATCAAATGGCAAAATATATAAAAGAGATTACATGACTAATTTAATAGAATCAATTAAGATAGGATGGGAAAATCTTGATCCTATCAATAAAAATATGGTTAATATGTGTCTTATTATATATATAATTATGACTTTCCCTTTGTTTTATTCAGGCCTTCGTCATTTTATAAAAGACATTATATTGATAATAAATAAAATAAGGAATAAAAAATAATGACAATATTACCATTTGAAGAATATAAAGATTGTAATGATAATCATTTTGACAACCAAACAAGAATGGAATTTATAACTATATCTCCGGAAAATACTGTACTAGTTAGACATAGAATAAACCCAGCAAATCAACACAAATGGATAGATTTAGAACACGAATGGTGTGGAGGAACAATAGAAATACAAAATGTAAAAAAATATAAGGTAATATATTGTAAACATTGTAAATTTAGAAAAACTTTTCCTTCATATATAAATACAGCAGCACAGTTAAGAAAATATTTTTATAAACAAGATGAAAAAGAGAGAATAGAGAGTAGGTTAGAAATTTTAGACTTATAAAAAGGAGAAAAATGAGTATTGAAAGCATCGCATTCATAAGAAAAGATGGAAATACTGTCTCTATTAATAGGGCAAATGGATTGCCATATTTAGACGACAAAGATTTAATGAGTTTTCTCAATAAACAAGGGATAATGAGTGGAAAAAATATAGGGATAACACTTAATTCTGATGGTAATGTTATAGTAGATTTCAGAAGTCAAAAGGAGAAATAAAAATGTGCTTAAGTAAAGTATTTAATGAAAGAAAAACTCAAAAAATATTAAAAAAATTACCAGAAACTATTAATGTTTATAAGGTGGCTCGAAAAGATAGAATAAAAAAAAGATATCTTCCATACTTTTTTGCTTTTTATCCTTATAAAGAAGGGGAAAATAATAAGATTTCTAACAAGCATTTTTCTAACGATTGTGGTTTTTATAGTTTTAAAAATTTATTACTAACCTGGTTTTTTAAAATTTCTAGTTCTAATGGGGCAAACAATAATATTATAATTAAATGTAAGATAAATAAAAAAGATATACTGAAAATAGGTAAGTACAGCGGAGCATTAACATTTGTGACTTCAAAAATAACAATACCGAAATATAAGGAATAAAAGAATGGAAAAAATTTCTCTAGCTCAATTTAATGAAATACAAAAATACTTTACAGAAGCTCAAACAGAATATAACGAAGCTCGTAAAAAACAAATAGTAGATAATTGTCAAAAATGTAAAGGAACAGGAATAACAGAACAATTAGATAATGGAGATCCAGCATATAATCCTTATGGATCTATATTGCATTGTAATTGTGTCGATTGTGATGGAAAAGGCTATGTTGAATAAAAATAGAAAGGAAGTAGTAAAATGGACTATTGGGAAAAAGAAATAGATAAGATTGGAAAATGGCTTGTAGAATATATGGATAATAGTAAGTGTGATGGTTTTGTAATAGGAATTTCAGGTGGCATTGATAGTGCTGTCTGCCTTTCTATTTTGAAAAGAAAAATTCATAGTAGTAAGATTATCGCAGTAGCATTACCTTGTAATAGTAATGAAAATAGTTTAATAGATGCTCAAAAACTAGTAGATAATTTAAATATAAGACTAGAAACTATTGATTTACAAAACAGTTTTAATTCTATCGTAGAAAACCTAGAAACAATAAATCATAAAAACGAAGAGATTAGTTCTTTAGTTAAAGGGAATATAGCTGCCCGTTTAAGAATGGTGCAGCTATACTCAATAGCAAATCAACATAATTATCTTGTACTGGGGACATCTAATAAAAGTGAGATAATGTGTGGTTATGGAACAAAATTTGGAGATCTTGGAATAGATTTAGATCCTCTGGGAAATTATTATAAAACACAAGTTTATAATATGGCAAAATTAATGCCAGAAATTCCAGATCAAATATTAATAAAAGCTCCTTCTGCCGATTTATGGGGTGGTCAAACAGATGAAGAAGATTTAGGAATGACATATAAAAAGCTTGATAGGATATTGCGTCTAATGGAACCATATTATAGTTGGAATAAAGTATATATTGACACAGATAAGATCACAGAAGAAGAATTTATGAAAGTTAGGGGTATGATCATGAAAGCAGATCATAAGAATAATATTCCTCCTACATATGAAAGGAAATAAAATGATTAAATTTATAGCTGGTTATATTTGGACACAAATCCAAACAACTATCCATAAATTAAATGTTCTTTTCAATATAATTAGGATAATCGATATTATCGACCCTCTTAACAAGTGGAAATTATATTGGAGAGGATTAAAACATGATAATAGTAAATATCGATGGGGAGAAGCTAAATATTTCGCTAAAGTAATATTTGATTTAAAAAGATTATCTTACGGAAGTGAAGAATATAAAAAATCTTTAGAAGTAATTAAACCTGCTATTAAATTACATTATAGTAAAAATTCTCATCATCCAGAACATCATAAAAATGGATTTTCAGATATGTCGAAATTAGATAAATTAGAACTTATTTCCGATTGGCATGCTGCCTGCAAACGCCACAAAGATGGTAATATCTTTAAATCAATAGAGATTAACCAAAAGAGATTTAGTTATAGTGATAAAGATAAAGAATGGATGATTTCTATAGCTAAAATTTTAGTTTAAGTTTTTTTCTTTATTTTTGATATTTTTTTCTTAGTATTTTTATTTTGTAAATTATCTAATTCTTTCTTAAAAATAAGTTTATTAGCAGAAGATATTTTATTCTTTGCAAGTTCGACCGTAGCAACCAAATCTGTTTCGAATTTATTTTTATTAATTATCTCTTTGCCTAGAAAGTAAATTCCTACTAGAATAGATAGTAATCCTATTATAGCTATATATTTAGTATATAACGAGATCCCCAATATCAAAGAAATACACACTATAGCGCTTATAACAAGTGCTATCCCCACCTTTTTTAATCCTAAAAATATTATAATTAGACCTATAAAAATTGCAAAAATGAATATGCCTAAAAAGCCTGTAACTTTTTGATTTACTAATAATTCTGATATTTTGAGTTCTTTACTCTCTAGTTGTTCTTTAATAATACTATTTAGATCAGGTGGTTCTATAGGTTGAGGAGAAGAACACCCTCCAATTATAAATAAACTTATTATAAATAATAATATTAACGATTTAATTTTCATTTTGTTCTCCCCTATTAATATAATACTATTTATATATTCAAGAAAAAATAAAAACAACCTTGTTATATTATTGTTCTTCTAAATCTTCTTTATTTATAATAACATTAATATTAGGATCTTTATCTATTGCGTTGAGGTATTCTATAACGGTCCATGTTAGGCCGACTGTTATAAACCCTGAAAATGGGAAAAAGAAATAAGGAGTTCCAAATATAAATAAAGCAATTGTTCCTATAATAACGTCAGAAAACAATGTTAACCAGAACGAAGAACATGTAGAGCAGCGTAAAACTCTAGACCATTTTCTGCCAATATAATCGTGTATTATTTTTTGCAATTTCACCCTATATCTTCTAATAGGAAAATCATTTCCTTTTTCAACAAGAGCAATTGCCATACCATAAGAGACAAGAACACTTATTATTAAACATATAAAAAAATTAATCATAATAATCTCCTTTTTATTTTTATCGTCATTTTTGCAGGATTTTATATTTTTTTACCGAAAAGTATGAATATGAATTGGTATAAAAAAGCAAATAGTTATATGGGTTATCATGGTTCTCCTAAAGAGTTTCAAGATTTTTCTTATGAATATCTTGGAAATACTGGAACTACTGAGGGTTTTGGTTTTTATTTTACTAGCGATAAAAACGTAGCTGAAATGTTTGTGGATGGAGGCGTGTTAAAAAAAGCTATACTTGATATCAAGAAGCCTTTAAACTTTGAAGGTCGTACAATATCTAAAGATGAATTTGCTCATTTTTTAAGAACATTAGACCCAACAGGAGAAGGTTATTTATCTAACTGGGGAGATGTTGGTTACAAAAGTTATGAACAAGTTGTACAGACTACTGTCGAAGGGGAAATGTCAGGGTCGGATAACGATGTCGATTTAATATCTGGAGTTATACAGGCATTGGGAAGAGATACAGAATTCGTATATAAAGTTTTAAAACAAACATTAGGATATGACGGAATTATAGTTAATAACCCATCATGGGGCGGCAAGCAAGTGGTATATGTTGTATTTGATAATAGTCAAATTAGGTATATATAATTATGAATTGGTATAAAAGAGCACAACAATTAGAAATTGTAGATTCTAAAGATATAGAAGGAAAACAAAAACACTATACCGATGTAGCTCATGATATTTCTATGGAAGAAGCTAATCGTATGTTAGGGTATGAAGATAAGAATTATTCTATTGATAACCCTAACATAATGTGGATTTATAATAATGGTAATATAGAAACTAAACCTGAGACAAATAGAGCTAAAACCCATAGGGACCCTTTAGCATGGGGAAATGCTACTTATTTAGATCGATTATATACAGGAAGATATAGTCCTAGTAAAAAAATTATTACTATTATACCTCCCCATACAGGAGTTAGTCAATTTAGAGATATTCCTGAAAATATAAAATATTTATTAAAACAGACTTTTCCAGAAGCTAATCAATTATATGTTTATTCTAATTCTGAAAAAAATATAAAAATAAGTAAGATTATGAACTGGTGCAAAAAAGCACAACAAAATGATATATTAAAAGAAAATCCATACTATATAGATATTGGTCATGGAAAAGAAAATGACAATCTTGGCAGTGATATGGATGTAATATGGATATCAGATTTAAATGGTGATAATTTCAATCTGGCAGATCCTACTAATTATGAGCATGAAGGATTAGCATATGATGTAGGTTTAAATCAACAAATAGGAACAATACAAGGAAGATACGATTGGCGTAAGAATATTGTTTCTATTAATGTTGATCCTTCTATTGCCACTATGAACAAACTCCCTAACCGCCTTATAAATAGATTATATAGAGAATTTGGGAATGATATTACAATATTAGATTATTCTCATGGTTTGCCTAAAAGGATTGTTTAATTATGAATTGGTATAAAAAATCACAACAATTAGAAATTACTGACATGACAGATAATCCTAATTCAAAAAAAGAATATACAGATATTGCTCATGATCTTTATTATAGAACACAAACTGCTCTCATCGATAATCCTAACTATTTATGGGTTTATACTAACGGGATAATAGATGCTAATCCAGAGACAATGGATCAACCTTCTCATAGATTCTATCCACAGTGGAATAATATTAACTATGAAGAAACATATGTGGGGAGATATAGTCCTTCTACAAAAACCATTACTATTGTCCGTCCAATGGGGGTTTTTCAATTTAGAGAAATTCCTTCTCACCTTAAAATGCTGTTACAACAAAAATTCCCAGAAGCTCAAAAATTATCTATCCATGCATCTGCTCAAAGATGGTATAAAAAAGCACAATATAACAATCCTCCTGAATGGAATTTTCCAGAAGCAGAACATGATTATAATCCTAATTGGGATTATGATATAGACCCTATCCCTGATGAAAAATTAGTTCAAATAGCAGAAAAAGCTATGAATGAAATTAATAATAAAATAATATCACAAATAGGTATGGGAAAAGCTAAAGCAGCTTATATAAAAAATGATAATGAAGATAGATTAGCAATATATGCTTTTGGAACTGCTCCTTATCCTGTATTTATGATTAATTTAGAAAATATTAAAAAAGTTGCAGAACAATGTGCAAAAGATTTATACTGTAATTCTGAACAAGAAATAATAATAGGAATAAGTACAAGTTTATATCATGAACTAGGACATGCAATACAAGATTGGATGAATATAAATATGGATGAAAATGAAGCAGAAGAATTTGCAAGACATTACAATGATTTTGGTGAAATTTGGAAATTTTGGGAATAATTATGAATTGGTATATTAAAACAATATTTTCACAAGTAGATACTCAATTTAAGCTAGAGAGTTATTTAAAAACTCTCGGAGCTACTCCTGATATTATACAATATATAATTACTCAAGATATTAATGCTTCTCAATATTTAACTAATGAGTTTAGGAAAAATCCTGGTTTAAATATTCAACAATTGCAACAGCTACCGTTGTCACAAAAAATAAATCCTTATTTAAGATCAGAATATAATATAGCATCATCATATCCAGAAATACGATTATGGATTCTTATTAATTTAAAAAAAATAAGAAAAGGAAAAAGATCCACTGATAATTATAGTTTAGAAGATCTTAGCATGATATTAACTGAAGAAGAAAATGCATTTTATTTTGGATTTCAAGATAAACTAGATGAAATATATGACTGGGTAACTCGATCAGAACCAAGACCAGAAATAGCATCATATTCCCCACAACAAGCAATAGAAGAATCTAATGAGTGGCATAGAATGATAGCAGGAAAAGGAGAAGGAAAAAATTATGAGCCCACTAAAAAAGAATTAATTGTTTATGGCCCAAAATGGAAATCAGAGGAATTAGAAGGATGGACAATTCAAAAAATTATGAGTAAAAATGATTTATTAGCTGAAGGTAATAAAATGGATCATTGTGTAGGGTCTTATTGTGACCAAATGCTTAGTGGCAACAGCTTATTTTATTCTTTAAGAGATCATCAAAATAAACCTTATGTAACTATAGAAACCGATACTACTGGTGAATATGTTCAACAAATTCAAGGACATTTTAACGACGCTCCGGAAGACATTCATAAAAACATGATAAGAGAATGGATATTATCAACTAAAGGAGCTCCTAATTACTATTTAAACAAAAATTCAGATTGGGAAATGGATGGAAATTTAGATGAAATGGAATGGAAATTAAATGATATTAAAAATGGTTATATAGAAGATGATTACTCTTCTAATATATATGCAGAAGACTATGGTTTGGAAACAGAATCTAATGAATTTCAGAAATGGACAAATAATTTTGATGTAGAAGAATTAATGAATCTCATTTTTCGACAGATTGAATATGAGTATGGTAAAATAGATTGGGAGATAGATGGAAATTATTCATTTGTTGATACTTTAATATCTACATTAAGATTTCTTGGTAAAGAACAAGATGGAAAAAATTATTATATAAAAACTTTAGAAGAAATACTAAAAGAACAATTAAAAAGTTATCCTAATTTACCTCCAGGTATAGTATCAGATGATGAAGATGACAGATATACTCAAAAAAGTTTTTCTAAATTCGTTTTAAATGCCTTAAAAGAACCAGAAAGTCAATTGTCCTTTGATTTTTCTAAGAAAAGTAATAATTGGTATAAAAAAATCTTGACAAGTGATAATTTAAATGATAATATGCCAAATATAGAAAAAGACAGTTTTTAAAAATCTTTGAAAATTTAATAATTTTAAGAGGAGTTCTTGATTCTTTATTGAATATATAAATATTAGATATATTTGATAAGGAATTAAGAATGGAATATAAAAGAGAATGCCCACAATGTGGAAAAGATATTTTTCATATAAGTAAATACAGTAGAAATGCCTGTAAAAAAGCAAAAAGACTATGTAGGTCATGTTCATCAGTAATAAAAAATAAAAAATATGGTAATAATAAAAAATTTATTGAAAGATATGCTACTAAAGGAAAAAATACTGGTAAAGATAATCCTTTTTATGGAAAAACGCATACAAAAGAGGCAATCGAAAAAACGCTAAAAAAAAGAGACAATTCTCTTTATAGAACAGATAAATTTAGAAAAAAGATGTCAAAAGTCACTTCTGGTAATAAAAACCCAATGTATGGAAAAAGTTATTACGACATATGGGTTTCTAAATATGGTAAAATAGAAGCTGATAAAAGACAAAAAGAAAAAATAAGAAAAAATTCTATAGCCTCAAGAGGCGAAAACAATCCTATGTATGGTAAGCCATCCCCTCATGGTGCGGGTAATGGATGGAGTGGGTGGTATAAAAGATGGTTTTTCAGAAGTCTTAAAGAATTGTCTTATATGATTAAAGAAATAGAAGAAAAAAATAAAAAATGGAGAACAGCGGAAACTAAAGATTTAAGAGTAAAATATATAGATTATAAAGGAGACAAAAGAACTTATATAGCTGATTTTTTAGTTGAAGAAAAAGAATTAATAGAAGTTAAACCTAAAAAATTAAAAAAATCTTTAACAGTTAGATTAAAAGCAAAAGCAGCAAGAAAATTTTGTAAAGAAAAAGGTTTAATATATAAAATAAAAGATATTAAAACGCTGTCCAAAGAAAAAATAAAAAAATTACACGATAATAATGATATAAAATTTACAGATAGATATGAGAAAATATATAATGAAACATATAATGTCAAATAGTTATAAAAAAGCTCAAAATAAAATACTTTATTTGATGCGCGGAGCTGCGGGTTCTGGAAAAAGTTTTAAAGCTAAGCAATTAGCTGGGAATAATGGAATTATTTGTTCTGCCGATGATTTCTTCGTAGAAAAAGGAAAAGGAGAATATGCTTTTGACCCTTCTCTTTTGGGGCAAGCTCATCAACAATGTCATAAAAAAGTAACAGAGGCTCTTCAAAAAGGCTTATCCCCTGTAGTTATTGATAACACCAATACTAGACTATGGGAAATGAAAAAACTTAAACCAATTATTCAACTAGCTCAATCCTTGGGGTATTCTATTAGAATAGAAGAACCAGAAACAGAGTGGTGGAAATCAAAAAATATTGATGAGATGGTTAATAAGAATTCTCATGGAGTTCCAAGAGAAGCTATTGAAAAAATGGTAAGTAGGTTTAATGAGAATATAACTGTAGATGATATTTTAAATGACTAAACTTTTATAGTGTCTTTTAAGATATCTTTAATTAATATCGATTCTGTTTGGTACCATCCAGTAGGCATATCTTTAAATTGTTTATTAATATAATTAGAATATACTCTGAACCAGTTTGTTCTATGATGATTCGATAATTTATTTATATGTTTTTTACTTAATCCGGTAATATTTTGAGTATATTTTTCAGCATGTTCTGTCATATCTTCTGATTCTTTTCTATTCCCGCAAATAGGTCCCCAATGAAATAGTTCTCTATCAATTGATATGGCCCAACAATCAATATTGTATTTTGTAAAAGTTAAAAACTTTTTACTAAATTTTACTGCTAAAGGGTCATATCCATTATTCTCTAAATCATTATCAGAATAAGAACTATTAATTATTTTATTACCTATGGCTAAAAGATCTCCAGAATGAAATCTTGTTTTAGCCAAGACATCTATATCTTTTACTCGAACATTTGGCTTATCTATATTCCTAGAATAGGAACCCCATAAATAGATAGACTTCACTCCTTCTATATCTTTAAGAGAAGAAATAGTTTTTTTGATGTATGGTTTTACATCTTTTATTCTAGGCATACATTTTTCAAACCATGAACTCAATAGAAATCTCCTTGAAATTATATTATTACTATTCAACTAAAAATATAATATCCCTTTATCATTAGTAATAAATTATTTAATTTCCGATATAATAATATTAAGTGTTTAAATAGGAAAATACAATGAAAAAAATATATGATTTTATAAATAACGATAAAAAATATGTTCCAATAATAGCAAAAGAAATTGTTAAAACATTTATAAATGAAGCTAATTCTGAAAATGTAGAATATAGTTTTACTATTGATGGAGAAACAAAAAAAGTAAAAGAAAAGGATGCAAATACATATTTCGTATTTGATACTGTTGAAGAAACATATCTTCATGATTTCAAAAAGTTACTTTTTAATGAAGATTTAGCAGAGATACAAGAAAACAGTAAAGAAGAAGAACTTTTAATGGAAGATGTAAGAAAATTTCTTTTTAAAATATGTGAAGTAATAACTAAAAAATATAAAGATAAAATTAAAAAGACTATTCGCAGGGTCGTTTTAGGTAATAAATATAAAAAAGATCAAGTTCCTCTTTCTGAAATTCAAGTTATATCAATAGATGTTGCAGATTATTCTTCTGTTCCAGAATCATATAAATACATTTTAAGAATAGGTAAAATTCCTGGTTCTGAAATTAGTGTTGATGAAGTTATCCAATTTGTACAGAATAGACAAGAAAAAACAGGAATGGATATAGATAGTATTTTTTCCATTGAGAAACAAGCTGCTAACCCATTGTTTGAGAATGTTTTAACCATTGAGCCAACAACAAAATTTCTTAATGAAATATCTATTTATTTCTTTGTTGATTATGCTATCTCTATGGCAAATAAAAAACTTGAAAGTGAAAGTAAATTATAATATAATATTGTATTATAGCTGAAGGCTAAGATACGATAAATAAATTGCTAACTGGTAGAGCAAGCCGTAAAGAGTTGCATATTCGGAGCAACGATGCTAGTTATGGGGTGGAGAATCGGGAGTCCCTACTTCAGCTATAATATTTTTTAAAAACATTCCTTAGCGTAATTTGTATTGGTTCATTTTTATTTTAAAAAACCACTTGACAAAATAATAAGAAAATAGTATAATAAAAGTATGAATAATAAAATATCTAAAAGCTACATACTAGCAGATAGTCACTGGGAACATTTCCTTATGACAAAATATTGTAATCGTCCTGCTAATTTTGGACAAAAAATTATTAATCAATGGCAAGCAACAGTGTCTCCTCAAGACATAGTATATCATCTTGGAGATGTAACGTGGGGTTCTCAGGGTCAATTACAGCAAATAATGAGTGGATTACCTGGAACTAAAATTCTTATTAGGGGAAATCATGATAGAAATCACTCTAACAACTGGTTTATTCAAGCAGGGTTTTCCTCTGTTTTAGAAAAAGCTCAATTAAGCGGGGTTATTTTATCTCACTTCCCGGCTATCTTAAATCAAGAAGAATTAGATCGGGGAATAATTAATATTCATGGCCATTTTCATAATAATCCCGCTAAAAAATGGGAGAAAAAACTAAAAAATAGAATTACTTCTAATCATTTTTTAATGATTTTAGAAGATGTAGAATATAGACCTATTTCCCTTCAAGAAGCACGACATGGCCATTTTGTAAAAAATTCTAAGAAACTACTTGAAAGTGAAAGTTAATTTGTTATAAATAAAAAGGTTGTTAAATAAATTTTATTAATTTTAAGGTATGAAGTAAAAATGAGTAAAAATAAAGGTGTTAATTTAATTAAGAAGAACATTGGTAAATTTCAGAACATTATTACAGGACTAGAAACAGGAATTCAACTTTGTGATAACGACTTGAGTTCCAATAATGTTAAAATCGAAAAGTTTACTAATGAAAATAAAACAATTGAAGAATCAAAAGCAATTGCTACAACATTTAAAAATAATTTAAATGATATGTTAATAGTTCCTAGTTTAAAAACAAAAAAGGAATAAATAAAAAAATTAATAATTTTATATTATATTGAATAAGTGGTGATAAGTGATAGGAATAAAATATTATAATTCCTATCACTGCTTATTCAATTATAAAAGGGAATATATGAGCAACGGTATTAGTAATTTAGAGACAAACTTGTACGATAGGCAATTATATAGGAATAATTATGGATGTTTCAATAAAAATATCTATAGATATTATAAGATATTTACAAAAAAAGAAAGGACAATCTATAAATGACATCTCTAAGGTAATGTCAACTACCCCTGATCATATTCAAAAAATTCTCAACAAAAAATCAACTCTTAAATCAGAAAATATTCACAATCTTCTTCAAAATAATAATCTAAGATTTTGGGAATTTGCTTCTGAAGCAATTCTTATAGAACACCTACCACAAAAAACAAGAGAAAAAATTCAAATTTGCAGGAAATTAACAGATAGATTAAAAAAGAAAAAAATTAAAAAGACTTGAAAGTGAAAGTTCTTTTTGTTATAATGCAATCAATAATAAACCATGTAAATCACGTAACTCATTATAATAAAAAGGCTTATGAAATATGTATGAAATATATTTTGGTTGTGAATGTTCTGATCTAAATCATATTGCTCGTTTTAGTTATTTTCCTCCTGAAAAAGGAGAAAAAATAGATGAAGAAGATAATGTAATTTATTTTACTGTAAAAACAGAAAATTATTTAAACAGAATTATCCCTCCTTTTAGTTGGAACCCCTTCGATTGGCCATATGACACTAGTCAATATGTTCGTTTTCATATTTTAAGAAGGTTACCTATTGCTTTATGTTTTATTTTTAATCCCCATTATGTTAAAAAATATGGGATATTAGATTGTTTTGATTTTCAAAATAAAGATTTACCTGCTATGAAAACATTTCTTTCTTATTTAACAAACGAAGAAGGAGTAGATAAAAAAGTTATACCGCATGATGGTATTTGGCTTAATAACGGTAAGTGGCGATTACGTCTTTATGTTCAAAGAATTTTTGAAAATTTCCCTTATTCATTGGGATGGGAAATTCAATTTATTCCTAGAAATATAATAGGTAGAATTAAACTTGCTTTAAAATATTTTTTCGGTTTCCATTGCGATGAGCAAGAATTTAATATAGATGAAGAAAATGCAAAAAGAATTAAAAGTTTAATAAATGCTGTAGGAAGTTTAAATAAAAATGACAGTAAAAACATATAAATATGAAGTAGAAACTTGTGATGCTTGTCCCTTTTTTACTTTAATATGGAAAGTATCTGAAAGATATCAAATAAGAAATCGTGCTACGATTCCTTGTTATATTTGTGAACACCCTTCTATTTATATGCTTCAACTTCCCAATATAATAAGAGTAGAAGGGAAACCTGTAAATATTAAAGAGCACCCTAGCACTTGGGAATATCCTGATCCTAAAGGTGTTTCTATTCCAGACTGGTGTAAATTAAATGATAAGAAAGATCCAGGAGTTAAAGTTGGAATAACAATTATTATTGTAAGAGATGGAAAAGTTCTTCTTAATCTCAGAGGAGACTCTTGTGAAACAGCAAGAAATAAATGGGCCTGTCCCGGAGGTAGAATGGATTTTGGAGAAGATCCTTTAACAACAGGGAGTAGAGAAATTGAAGAAGAAACAACTTTGATTATTCCTAAAAACAATTTAGAATTTCTAACTTGGAATAATGAGTTCTTTCCTGAGGATAAAAAACATTACATTAGCTTAGTATTTTTTGCTAAATCTAAAGAAGGAAATCCAAAAGTAGTAGAAGCCGATAAGTGCAAAGAATGGAGATGGTTTGATCCTGATTATCTGCCTGAAAATACTTTTTGGGCAGCTAAGATAAAAATTGAACAATATAGAGACAAGATAAAAAATGGTTAAAAGAAAAATAACATGGACTGCAGAAATGGGAGATGATTCTCAAGAATATTCAACTAAAAAAAAAGCTGTAGAAGCAGAAGACAACTATAATATAGATAATGAAATTTATGAATTAGAAAATATTTTTAGAAAATATTTTAAACTTAATTATGGGGATAGAGATGAATATAATAGATATCTTTATCTTTGTGTTGATTGCGGAATAACCCTATTAATATATGACAGTAATTGGGATGGACATCGAAATGGAAAAGGAGATTTAACATATAAACATGATGGTCCAATACTCAATTTCTAAATGGTAATCGTTGTGAAAAATGTGATAAAAAAGCTTTTAAATTATTTATAGAAATGGTTCAAGATTATGATAAAAAGAAAAAACCAATACTATAATAGATATTAGAAATTGGTCAGATATAAACCATAAAAACAAAAAAATGTATTTACAGATTATGAGAATAATAGCATTTTGGGATAAAAATCATAAAATTCCAGACAACTGATTTTTTAAAAACATATAATAAAACCAATGACTAAGGTGTAAAAATGGCAGAAAATAAAAAAAGAATTAAAGAACTGGAAAAAATAATTATTGGTCTTGATACGGCCTTTGAAATAGGAAATGACTGTATTAACCCAATAACAAATGAAATAGTTCTTGATAACGAATATGATGCTTTGAAAAAAGAACTTTTTAATCTCAATCCTGAATCAAAAATCTTTAAAACTGTTACAGCTTCACAGGCCGCAACCTCTAAAAAGAAAATTGTTCATGATCCACCTATGACCTCTATTAATAAATGTAATGGATCAGAAGAAGAAAAAGAAAAAATCTTATATAAATGGTTCGAAGATTGTCGTCAGTTTTCTTTGAAAAAAGATCCATCCAGTATAGGTGATATGAAGTCTTATCCTGGATGGTTATGTAATTTTTTCACTATGTCTTATAAACATGATGGACTTGCTCTTTCATGTGAATATAAAAAGGGAGAATTAAAAAGAGTAGGGTTGCGTTCTAAAAGCGGAGTAGATGGAATTAATGTAACAGATAAAGCAAAATATATAAAAGGCATTCCTCAAACTCTTAACAAACCTATAACTTGCAAAGTTAGAGGAGAAGTTGAAACTCCTGTTTCTATTTTTGAAAAAGTAAGTGCAGAATTAGGTGAAGATGCAAAGGCCAATCCAAGAGCCCATACAGCTGGCAGTATGAATCAAAAAACAGCAGAAAAAATGAAAGACAGAGGTTTAAGATTTACAGCTTATAATGTTGTAGGTGTTGAAAACCCTCCGTATAAAACAGAAGTTGAAAGAGCTAAATGGACATCAAAATTAGGTTTTTATTTTGTTAAAACTGTTCCTTTTACTTATGATATGTTAAAAACATTTGAAAAACAACATCGTAGATTAGATTTTATGGTAGACGGTGTTGTTATATCAGTGAGTAATTTAGAATTACAAACTGCTTGTGGGCATTCAGGCAATAAACTTACAGGAAATCCAAAGGGTAAAATAGCTTTTAAATTTAAAGATGAAGTCAAAAATGCTATTGTTAAAGATATTGAGTGGAGAACAGGAAGGACTTCTACTATTACGCCTGTTTTAATTTTTGAAAAAGGGATAGAACTCGAGGGAACTACAGTTAAACGGTGTACATGCCATAACTTAGGCATTCTTAAACAAAATAAAATAGGGATAGGCTCAGAAATAGAAATTATTAAATCAGGAAAAATAATTCCTAAATTACATAAAGTAATTAAAGCAAAAGGAGATGTAATTGTTCCTAGCTCTTGTCCTTCTTGTAGTTTTCAAACAGAAATAAAAGATGGAAGTAATAGTACTCAAAGTTTAGTTTGCGCAAACAAAAGTAATTTATGCCCTGCTCAAAATATTAGAAATTTTAATCATTGGTTAAAAATACTAGATGTTAAGGGAATTGCATCTTCGACAATTGAAAAATTAATAGAAAATGGACTTGTTAATAAACCAGGAGATTTTTATCGTTTAACTATTGACAAACTTATAAAGGAGGGAATTACTAAACGAACAGCTATTCTTATTGTCGCAAGAATTTGGATGGTGCGTTCGCCTGAAAACATAAAAGACAATGATATTTTAATAAAAGCTATAGAAGGTCATTCTACTGAAAAAATTAAAATTCCTATGGAGAAATTCTTCGCTGGCTTCGGGATGAAATCAGCGGGGAAAGAGGCGGGGCGTATTCTTTCTCAAAAAATAGGAGATTGGAATAAAATAAAAACATCTTCGATAGCTGAATTAGAAAATTTTGATGGCATAGGCCCTATAATGGCTCAAGAAATAGTTAATTTCTTTCAAAATAATAAAGATATGATAGAAGATGTAGAACAATATTTTAAATTTAAAATAAAGACATCAGGGGGCAAATTAGAAGGTAAGACATTTGTTTTATCAGGAAGTCTTGATGGAGGTAAAAGTAAGTGGAAAAAACAAATAGAAGAAAAAGGTGGGGTAGTTAAAAGTAGTGTTGGTAAAAAAATTAACTACCTAGTTGCTGGAGATGGTTCAGGAAGCAAAACAGAAAAAGCTACAGAATTAAAAATTTCCATTTTAACTATTAATGATTTAGAAAGATTATTAAATGAATAGTAAAAATAAAATAAAAATAATTAAACATAAAGATGCGGAACCCCTTAAAGATATTGGTGATATACTTTATCCCTTTAAAGATTGGAATACTACTACAACAGGAGACGGATGGTATACCAAATTTCCTGAAGAATTTTACAAAAATAAGCCTTATCTTCCATTAACAGCTATTAGTGAAAATTCGTGGAATTCTCTTATTAAACTAAACATAAACTGTTTTGACTTTAAAGAAAAAGTGCAATACATATGCCCTTACAATAAATATGTGCATTTTTGGTGTGTTCCTATTTTGATTTTTTCAGACAATATTTCTTTTTGGATAAATAGACACAAAATTAATCATACTTCTATGTATCTTGATCGTGAATGGATGAAGAAATTTTTTCCTGTAAAAACAAAAAATGGTTTACCATTCACAAAAATACAAAGAGCATTGTTAGGACCAGGATATACCATCGGTACCGCTGTTAGTGATGGGAGTTGTTATTTATATGATACTCTATTAGCATTAGATAATGGAGATTATCTTGGATCAAAAGTTTGGATATGGTTTAATAAATAGAAAGGAAATAATTATGAACTGGTTAAAATATTTTTTAACATTTGTCGTTTGTATTAGTGATTTTATGATTTTAGCAGCTATGGCTACAATAATTTTTAATGTTTCTTGTTCTCCCGCTGGTTTTCTTGTTGTTTTAATTTTGTTTTATGGGGTTTATAAGGCATATAAACAAACAGGAGGTCTTAGCCATTGGAAAAAAGAAACAAGACAACAATTTTATAAAAACTTCGATCAGCTACAGAATGGTGAAAAACCTATAAAATATTAGTAATTAAAAAAGAAATATTGTAAGTGAGTCATTGAAAAGATATGGTAATAAATAATTTTAAGGAAAAAAATGATAAATTGCATTAATGTAAATAGAGATCATCTAGTTCCTCAGTCCCAAAATAAAACAATTGAAGAGATAGAAATACACGATCTTAAAATGTCTTTAAAAGATATAGCAATGGCAGAAAGTATTACTTTTATTTGTGATATTACAAATAAGTCAAAATTCCTTAAACACAGAAGTTTGAGAGTAGGAAATAAATGAGTTGGGAATATAGAATAATATTACATAAAGCAGGACAATTGGAAGAAAATCCCGATTTAAAATGGGAAGAGTATCTTGCTATACATGAAGTTTATTTAGATCAAAATGGAGATCCTAATTCAACAACAGAAGAACCTATTTTAATTAGTGGAGATGAAGGAAAAGATTCTTTAATCTCTATTAAATGGATGTTAGAAAATATGATGAAGGCTTTACAAAAGCCCATCTTAAATTATGATACTTTACAAAAAATAGATAAGGAGAAACAAAATGACTTTAGCAAAAGCATTAAAGAAGAAAAACAGATTAGCTCAAAAAATAGCAAGACTTCATAAAGAGATTCAAACAGAGAACAGCGTTCGAGCAGATGATCCTCGAAAAATTAAAGTCGAAGATTTAATGGAAGCTCTTAATAACACAGTCGAAGAACTTATTAAAATAAAAATAGCTATTTTTGTAGCTTCTACTCCAGTAAGAGAAAATATTTTGAGACTTGGAGAATTAAAAACAAAAATTCAATTTATAAGAGGTGTCAATACAACTGAGGGTAAAGTAAGCAATTATGGAGATGATGAAGTAGAATATACTGTTGTATATGATAAAATATGGACCAGAAATACAATAGAAAATTGTGAAAAATATATTGATTCTCTACAAGAAGAATTGGATCAATTTAATCATCTTACAATTCTTGAAATATAAAAGTTGGGAGAATTGGACGAACAGGAAAATAATTTTTAATAGCGAGCCTTTATTGGCAATAACGATTAGATCTAGATTTTGTAAAATTAAAACACAAAATTCAAGTTTATAAGATATAAGATTTAATCCGTAAAACTCAATATAGATTATTTTTCTAAGTACTTTGGTTCTCCTAACTTATAAAAATTTTAAAAAATATAAGAAAAAAGTAAAAAAAGACTTGACTTTCACTTTTTAAAGCGTATAATGTATGTAGATTAGAGAATGGTTTAAAAATAAACTTAAAAATGAATTACGAAAAGAGATCATAATGTTTAAAACTAAAGAGCAAATTGATACAGTAGCAGAGAGAACTGGTGTTCCAAGTAAATACGTAAGACAATTAGGGACAATGATGTCAAAAGTTAAACTTGCTGATGGTGATTTAAAATCAATTAAACAAAACTCTAAAGACCCTCTTCAAGATATTAATATAAAATCTATAAAACAAAATATAAATGAAGCTTTAAATTATTTTGAAAAAGATTTTTTACAATGTAAATTGTGGTAGTAAAAATAATAATATTTAACAATGTTGAAAGGAAGAAAAAATGGCTGAAAGAATAGATTTGCTAATTATTGATCCTCAAGTTGATTTTTGCGATCCAGGAGGAAGCCTTTATGTAGATGGGGCAGAGAAAGATATGGAGAGATTGGCTAATCTCGTAAAAAGTTTTGGTAAAAATATAAAACAAATTCATGTTACTCTCGATTGTCATCATTTGATTGATGTCTCACACCCCCTGATGTGGAGAAATAGCGATGGGGTTTCTCCTGATCCTTTTACTATTTTTGGTTCGAAAGAAATTAAAGAGGGAGTTTGGATTCCAATATTTCCATCTTATCGTCAAAAATTTATTGATTATTGTGAAGAACTTGAAGCAAGTGGAAGATACCCTCTTTGCATTTGGCCTCCTCACTGTTTGATTGGTAGCGTAGGGAATAATGTTATTCCTGTTTTATTCGATACCTTGCAAAAATGGGAATCACTTAAGATGGATAATGTAGATTATGTAAGTAAAGGAAGCAATCCTTTTACTGAGCATTATTCTGCTGTAAAAGCGGAAGTTCCCGATCCAGGGGATGTTACTACTCAATTAAACACTAGACTTATTCAAACTTTAAAAGAAGCAGATAGAATACTTATTGCAGGTGAAGCAGGTAGTCATTGTGTTAAATCAACTGTAGAAGATATTGCAGATGGTTTTCAAGATGATACATTTATCCAGAAAATGACTCTTCTTGAAGATGCTGTAAGCCCTGTTCAAAGTGCATTTGTAGATTTCCCCGCTATTCAAGCTCAGTTTATTACTGATATGAAGGCAAGGGGAATGAAAACCGCAAAAACAACTGATTTCTAATATTTTTAAATGAAAATAATAATTTTTAATATTTTAAAGGAATATAATTATGAATAGTAAATCTTTAATTCAACACAGTTTAACAGGTCAACATTTTGGGTATTCTGCTGCGGATCTTGGAGAATTAGGGGCAACTGAGTATACTCTCGTTACAATAGCTGTTGATGAAAGCAGTAGTGTTTCAGGATTTAAAAATGAAATAGAAAGTTGCATACAGGCAGTTGTAAAAGCTTGCAAATTTAGTCCTCGATCTGATTACCTACTTATTAGACTAGTAGCTTTTAATAGCAGTATGAGAGAAATTCATGGTTTTAAACAGCTAGTTGATTGTGATATTAATGATTATCAAGATGCTATACATCCTTGCGGAACTACTGCCCTATTTTCAACTGCTAGAAATGCTATAACCGCTACTAATGATTATGGTAAACAATTAGCTGATAGCGATTTTGAAGCTAATGCTATTGTATTTATTATCACTGATGGTATGGATAATGAATCGGGTAGTATTGATGGAAAATCTGTTAGAGCAGCTTTAAAAGAAGTTATGAAAGACGAAGCTCTTGAATCTATAATGTCAATATTAATCGGTGTTGGTGTCGGAGATTATGCAGATGTTAGTGATTACTTAGACGAATTTAAAAATGAAGCTGGTTTAAATCAGTATGTAGAAATAAAAAATGCTACTGATAAAAATTTGGCCAAACTTGCCGATTTTATTTCTAAATCAGTATCGAGTCAGTCGAATTCCCTTGGTAGTGGAGCTATGTCTCAACCTTTAAATTTTTAAAAATTATTTTACTATTATTCCAACAAGGAAGCCCTGCCTGTCCTTTGGGTAGGTGGGGTTTTTTTATATTAAGAGATAATTAATAATGAATACAGATTGCGCTTTTTATATTGGAACAACTCATGAGGTGTGTCAAGATTATGCTATTGCAGGTAAAAGTTCAATAGTAATATCTGATGGTTGTTCAGGTTCTGTTTTTTCAGATATAGGATCACGACTGTTATGCATAACAACTATGAACAAAATGGCAGAATTAGATAGCTTATATGAATTTGATGAAAAAGAATGTATTCTTCTTGCTCGTCCATCTGTTAAAATGTTAAATATTCCTAATGAGTGTTTAGATGCCACTTTACTTTCTGCTGCAATATATAATGATACAATTTATACAATGTGTTACGGAGATGGAGTAATAGCTATTAAATGTAAAAATAAAGATATTATTATTATTAATCATGTTTATACAGACAATTATCCATTTTATATAAATTACCTATATGACAATACTGGCAGATATGAGAACTGGAAAAAAAATCATTCTAAAGAAAAAACATATGCCTCTGCTATAAATAGAAATAAAGAAATTGAACAGATCGATGTAGAACATAAATATAATGTTAGAATTAGTGATCTTGATAAAAATGAATTAGGAACCCTTCATAACCAAGATGATAGACATAGAATAATGATAGAAATTATTGATAAAAAAGATATAGAATTTATTGCAATAATGTCAGATGGTGTTCATAGTTTTTATGAAACAATTATAACTGAAACTTCTAAATATAATAAATCAGTATCATATATGGACGTTTTAAAAGACCTTTTATCTTTTAAAAATTTCAATAAAGCATTTGTTCAAAGAAGAATGAATAAATTTCGTAAAAATTGTATTAAAAAGAATTGGGCTAATAGTGATGATTTTTCATTAGCTGTTATTTATACAGGAGAGTAAATAATGGTAGAAAATACTGATATGTATTTGACGGTTTATCCATTATGTCTTATTTGTGATTATCCATTAACAGGAAAACAAAAAAAATATTGTAGTGAAATATGTTCTAAAAAAGCCAGAAAAAAAAGATACAAAAAACAATATTGGAAAAAATAAATGCTAGAGTTAAAAAAAACAAATTAGCAGAAAAGAAAAGACGCAAGGATTTGATTAAAAATAAAAATTTAATATAAGGGTTTAATTATGCACGTAATAAAAGGTGAAAAAGGTTGTGAGTATACCTGGCAAGATGATTTCCCTGTAACTACTTCTTGCTCTTGTGGAGGGCAGGGTCAAATAGTTTTTGTAGCTATAGAGGAACCTGACGAAGTAGAATCTATTTGTAACAACATGCCACAAGATGCTAATTTATGGCCTCATGACTTAATTGCTGTAGCTGTTTATATCTGTAAAAAATGTATGAAAACTATAAGTAAAATAAATCAGGGATAATGCAATGCAAGTTTTTATTAAAGGTAATACAAGTAAAATAAATTTAGGAAAAAATAAATTTATCAATTCTGGAGGAGAGGGATCAATTTATGCTTCTCGAGGGACTGCTTTTAAAATTTATAACAATTCCAAATGTGTAATTCCTTATTCTAAAATTAAAGAATTATCTACTATACATAATTCTAACGTTATCAAACCAGAGCAATTGGTTTTAAATCTCAGGCATAAACCTATTGGTTACACAATGAAACACATACCTACGAGCTATGCTTTATGTCAGATCTTTCCTAAAGCATTTAGAGACAGGACTGGTATGGATATGAAAAATGTTTTAAATCTAGTCCAAAAAATGCAAAAAACCATTGCAGACATACATAAACAAAAAATTCTTATTGTTGATCTAAATGAAATGAATTTTCTTGTTGATAAAAAATTTGATAATATATTTTTTATAGATGTAGATAGTTATCAAACTCCAAACTTTCCTGCTACCGCTATTATGGAATCGATTAGAGATAGGCATACTACTACTTTTAGCGAATTAACAGATTGGTTTTCATTTGGAATTGTATCATTTCAAATGTTTACTTCAATTCACCCATATAAAGGAAAACATCTTACCATCAAAGGATTGGAAGATAGAATGAAAGCTAATATTCCTGTTTTTCATAAAGATGTAAAATTCCCTAAAGTGTGTTTGCCTTTTGATGTTATTCCACAAGCTTATAAAGATTGGTATAAGGCTATATTTTTTGAAGGTAAAAGATTAGCTCCTCCCACAGAACCTGTACAGGTTCTTGTTATACCAGTTAAAGTACAAACAGTTTCGGGGAATGAAGATTTTGATATTATGGAAATATTTGAATATAATTCTAATATCATAAAATATATCTCTGAAAACGGCACAAGAGCGACAATTACAACAAATGATTTATATATTAGTCAAAAAAAGATTTCTCAAACATATAATAAAAATACGCATATTGCTATAACTCCACTATCAAATAAAATTATATCCGCTTCTTTAGTAGATGGATATGTTCTTCTCTACAATTCTTCAGATGGAGCAACACCAAAACACGACATAAAAGCAGATGATATGATGTCATACAAAGATAGAATTTACATTAAAAATAAAGATATAATATCTGAACTAGAATTTATTGAGATGGGTAAAAATATCCATGTAATTCCTAAACACGTTGGTAATGTTATGGAGAATGCTACTAAATTTTATGATGGAGTTATAATACAAAATATTTTAGGATCATTTGTGGCTTCTATATTTCCATCTTCCGGACTACATTATCAAATACAATGTCCTGAATTTAAAAGCTATCAAATCATAGATGCTAAATATAGAGATAAGGTTTTAATTGTCATTGCTGTTCAAAAAGGTAAATATGATAAATTTATTTTAAAATTTGATGATAAATTTTCTTCTTATTCTTTAAGAAAAGTTAATGATATATCATATACTGGTATTAACTTTGCAGTTTTAGAAAATGGAATAACTGTGCATATTAATGAAAATGAAGAAATAGAAATATTCTCTAATAAAAAAGATGCCAATACTGTCAAAGTTATTGATAATGATGCCATACATGGAGATATGAAATTATTTAATGATGGTGTTCAGGTGATTTTTGCAAAAGGTAAGAAACTATATAAACTTAAAATGAAATGAAAGTGAAATAATGTCAAAGATATATGAAATAACAATTACAGTAGATACAAATGATGGTGACTACAATACCGAAACAAATAAAATAACCGAAGAAGAACTTAATAAAATTAGACCCCTTATTACATCTATTAAGAATTTCAAACCATACAAAGTCAAAGCTAAGGGAATAAATTGGACTCATTCTCATAATTATCCGTATGGAGAATGTCTTCGTGAAGATTTAAAAGAAAAATCTCCTGAAGAATTATATAAATATGATGAATCAATTCATTGTCTATTTGAAAATTTACTTCCTGGTAGTGAATATGGTTTTCATTCTATTGAATCAATCACAGTTTGCCCATTCATAGATAAAGAAATACTTTTATAAAATAATTTATAAACTTTAAATGATATGAAAAAAACTATTATTAAATGTCCTAATTGTGCAGGACAAAAATTACATATACGTTATTATAAAAAGTACGTTCAAAATTATACCATAGACGATAATAAACTTTATCAACTTGATAAAGACTCATATCGTCCTATGGGGGTTATATGGATGATATGTCGAGATTGTTCTCAAAATGAGAATATAGAAAATTCTGAATGGAAAGCATCTCCAGAAGAAATAAAAATAATAGAAAATATGTTAATGGACTCTTTTTCAATAGATATAACTGAGCATATGACATGATTAATGAAAGAAAAAAATATTTAATAGATATATTTATCACTAAATGTACTTCTTCACATAATTCTAAACAACAATTAGATTTTTATTTTAAATGGTGTGAAAATACTTATAATCTTTCTGAAAAAAAATTACAAGAATTGAAGAAAAAATTTACATTAAAAGAATATTTTAATAGACTTATTCCTGTTATAGATAAATATTTTTCAATAGAAGAATTAAAAGAAATTATAAAATTTTATTCTACAAAGACTGGAAAAAAATTGTTAGATTATAATTTCTTGCAAGATATAAGCAAAGTAGGATCAGATATGAATATCCAGATAGAACAAAAATTCTCACTTAATAATAATAAATAATATTGTTGACAAAAGGCAAAAAAAATGATATAATGCCTTATTGTAAAGTAGAATTAACGTAAGTTGTTGTAAATGAGGTAGTTATGGAAATAGTAGAAAAAGAACATGGAAAAGTTTTACTCTCAGAAGATTATAACTTCATTTTTAATAAGAAAAATGGGTTTTTTGCTAGATGGGGCAAAACCCTTAAAGATGATCCTGATTTTTCACCCTATGGGCCTGAGCTGATTGATATGGAGTTATCTATTAACGGATGTCCTAATAATTGTTCATTTTGCTATAAGAGTAATAGCTCTTCAGAACCTACAAATATGAGTTTTGAAACATTTGTTAAAATCTTTAAAAAATTACCAAAAACAGTTACTCAAATTGCTTTTGGAATAACTGGGATTCAAACTAATCCAGATTTTTTAAAAATTTTAAAATATTGTAAAGAGAATGGAGTAATTCCTAATTTTACCTTATCTGGAATAGATTTAACAGATTCGATAACATTGCAATGTTCTAAATTAATTGGAGCCGTTGCGGTTTCCGCATATCAACAAGATAAAAACATTTGTTATGACACGGTTAGAAAATTTACAGAATTAGGGATATCTCAAACAAATATACATTTATTAGTAGCGGAGGAAAACTTAGATTTTGTGTATGAAGTTATAAAAGATAGCAAAATAGATAAAAGATTAAAAGATTTAAATGCTATTGTATTATTAGGAGTCAAAAGCAAAGGAAGGGCAAAAGAATCTTATTCTTCATTGTCATGTATTAAATTTCAACAATTGGTAGAATATTGTTTTAATAATAATATTAATATAGGATTTGATAGTTGCTCAGCTCCTAAATTTGAATCATCTATAAAACATATGGATATAAGTGAATATAGAAAACAAGAATTAAACATGCTTAGCGAAAGCTGTGAAAGTTTTGGGTTATTCTCAGCTTATATTAATGTTTTCGGAGATTATTTTCCGTGCTCTTTTGCCGAAAATGAAAAGGGATGGGAAAATGGATTGTCTGTCCTGCATTGTGATGATTTTCTGAAAAACATATGGTTTTCAGATAAGGTTGAGAAGTGGAGAAAAAAATCACTTGACACTTGTTATGATAATGGGTGTAGGAGATGCCTTATTTTTAAAGAGATAAATCCTGAAAAAATTTAAAGGAGTTTCTATGTAAATGATAGTATTATATATATAAATAATATTCCTTCTTTAGGAGAATATAATGGCTACCATATTATCAGAAAAAGAAATTAATTTAAGATTTAAAAATAAAAATTTAGAATTACTCTCTAAATATGAAAAATGTATTAAAAAAGTTAAAATAAAATGTTTTTGCGGTAACATCTTTGAAGCCAAACCAAGAGACATATTTATGAATAATACAAAATCTTGTGGATGTTATAATAAAAAAGAAATAGCAAAAAGATTTCGAAGAAATATTAAGGACGAAAAATTTGGAAAATTAACAGCTATAAAATCCTTAAGAAGTGATAAAAATAGGATGATATGGTTATTTAAATGCGATTGCGGCGAAGAAAAAGAAATTCCATTATCTTACGTAACAGCTAAAAAAAGAGGAATTAAATCTTGCGGGTGTCTTAAAAATAGACCATCTGTAAGATGGACAGGATATGGAGAAATTAGTGGCACATATTGGGCAAATATAAAAAGATGTGCTAAAAAAAATACATCTAGAAGAAGCAGAGATATAAAATTTGATATCACGATAAAAGAAGCGTGGGAATTATTCTTAAAACAAAATAGAAAATGCGCTATAACTGGAGTAGATCTTAATTTTATTCGACAATATGCTAATAAAAAAAAGGGTGAAGAACAAACCTCCTCTTTAGATAGGATAGATAGTAATAAAGATTATACTTTAAATAATATACAATGGGTTCATAAAATAATTAATAAAATGAAAATGGAAATGAATGAAAAAAACTTTGTCAAATGGTGTGAATTAGTTTATAAAGGAAAAAAATAATTCTTTTTAAGGGTCCGAATATGAAAATATTACATTGGCTTTGGTTGGCATTTGGTGGTCTTTTATTATTGATCGCTTCAATTAGTTGCGTAGTGTTAATAGCACTTATGTTCTACCATTATTGGTATTTATGGTTAATTGCTGTATTTGGGTATATGATTGGAATGCTAATTATTCAAAAGGACACATAGTGACAGAAGAAGAAAATAAAAAATACGAAGAACAAAGAGCAAAGATAGAAGCTATGTCGGAAGAAGAAAAAATGACCAGGCTTGATAAACTATCAACAGAGATTTTTATAATAGCAAATTCTTTTACAGAAAATAAAATGGAATTAGTTGCTAAATGTTTACATGAATCAGTTAATAATCTTTTTAAGGCTCAAAAAATACTTAATGGAAAAATAGAAAATAAAATACCTTTAGATTTTATAAAAAGTAACTTTTTTATAAAATAATGAAAAATTTAATCAAATAAATATAATGGAAGATTCAATAAAATTTAATTGTGCAGGATGTGGGCTAAAAGTTAAAACACAATTAGTAAATGCTGGTAAAAAAGGTCGATGTCATAATTGTAAAACACTATGTAATATACCAGAAGAAAAAATAGAATATAAATTTAATTTAGAAAAAGATTTAACAGAATTAGATGAAAAATGGGAAGTTAAAAATGAAAATTAGAAATGGATTTATATCAAATAGTAGCTCAACTTCTTTTATTATACCAACTGGTTTATTAAAAGATGATGAAAAAGAAATTCTACTTAGTCTTGATGAAGATAAAGAATATAAAAAAATATTATTAAAAAGACTAGATTTAAATTTAAAAATATCTGCTTCGGAAAATAGTTATTCTATAAATAAAGAATACCACAAGATATTACAAAAAATGATAGATGATGGAGAATGGCAAGATAGTGATTGGAGTTTAGGAGAATACAAGGAAGATGAATTAATTTGTGGAAATACTTGTATGTGGAATGGATCTATAGGAGTATTAATGAAAAAAATAGGAGTAGATACTACAATATTTCAAATTATTAATCATGGGCACGGTATGGTTCATATGGCCACTCACCCTGAAGCAGTTAAATTCTTTATTAAGATGAATAAAAAACATAAAGATGAATTTGAAGAATTAAATGATGAAGATAAAAAAATGGAAATAGAATTTGGACATCAACCTTCAAAAATAGATCCATATGAGTTATCTGATAATGAATTTGAATTTTTAGGAGAAAATTCATTAATATTTGAAAATGAAGAAGATGATTATTCTTATGTGAAGGATGTAAAAAATGAAGATTAGAACAGGATTTATTAGTAATAGTTCAAGCAGCTCTTTTATTATTACTAAAAAAGTTTTATCAGAAGAACAAGTTTCTAAAATAAAAAATCATATAAAATATGCTAAAGAAAATTTTCCACAAATAGAATGGGCAGAAGATGATCAAAGATGGGACATAGAAGAGACAGATGAGAAAATAAGAGTATTCACAAATATGGATAATTTTGATATGCATGAATTTCTTATAGCAATAAACATAGAAGATGATGATTTAGAATATGTATTTTATTAATAGGATAAAAAAATGAAAATTAGAACAGGTTTTGTTAGTAATAGCTCATCAGCATCTTTTGTAGTTAAAATAAAAAAAGAGACTTTTTTAGAATTAGAAAAGGATAAAAATTTTTTAATAAATGAAAAAGACATTTCTAAATTGAAAGAATATGGGTTTGTAGAATCTAATTTATTTTCTCCATTTATTAATAAAGAGCCATTAGGAAGTGCTGAACATTATGTTTCTATGAAATATTTTACTTCTTGCAATTTTGAAGAGGTAATCTGTTTTTTAGTTAAAAATAATATTCCTTTTAAAGCAGCTTGCCATTATGATAATAAATATGTTTCTTATAAAAAAGATTCAGATTATGTATTTGAAGCTATAAATTATGGTATAACTATGGATATGTATGGTGAAGATATATATGATAGCGTTCATACTGACAATCTTTTTCCCTTTAAAAAAATACTTAAAGAGGAATATTTAGAAATATATGATAATAATGAGTAATAAATATGGAATCAGAAAATAAAATACTACTATTTGGTGGAACTTTCGATCCTATCCATGTCGGTCATTTAACAATGGCTCAGGAGGCCATAGAACGGCTTGTGTTTAATAAAGTCATTTTTATACCTTCTGCCACCCCTTTACATAAAAAAGACGTTCTAAGCTTCACTCATAGGCTTAAAATGACACAAGAAGCAGTAAAAGATATAGATTGCTTTAATGTGTCAGATATTGAAGGTCAAAGAGCTGGCCCAAGCTATACAATAGATACTGTTCGTGATTTTAGAGAAAAATTAGAAGAAGATGTAGATGTCTATTGGTTAATAGGAACAGATATAATTCCTGAACTTAAAACATGGCATAAAATTAAAGAACTTGTTAAAGAGTGCAAATTTGTAATAGCAGAAAGAAGTCCGTATAAATTTTATTCAGAAAATACAAAAAATTTATTTAATTTTTTAGCAACAGAAACAAAGAAATTTTTAAATTATGATATAACTAATCATTTTATTCCTTTAGTTAATCCAGTGGTAGAGATTTCTTCTACAGATATTAGGAATAAATTATTCAACAATAATTCTATTAAATTTTTAGTTCCGGAAAAGGTGGAGCAATATATAGATGACAATCAATTGTACACAAATAAATAATAATACCAAACTATATCATGGAGAATCGGAACATATTGTTCCAACTTTAGAAGATAATTCTATTGATCTAGTAATTACTTCTCCTCCTTATAACGTTAATCTTGGAGATAATAAATTTAATACCAACCCTTATGATATGTACAATGACAATAAAGACCATAAAGAATATATTAAATGGTTGAAAGATGTTTTTGAAAAAATTTATCCTAAATTAAAATCTGGTGGAAGAATAGCTATTAATATCGGAGATGGTAAAAATGGAAGAGTTCCTACTCATTCTGATATTATACAATTTATGACTCATGATTTAAAATATATCCCTATAGCCAATATTATTTGGCAAAAAAATACTTGTGGAAATAGGTTCTCATGGGGAAGTTATCAATCTCCAAGTTGCCCATCATTCCCGAAACCTTTTGAATATATTATGATCTTTGCAAAAAATAATATTAAGTTACAAACAACAGGAGAAACAGATTTAACTGCAAAAGAATTTAAAGAATGGGCATATTCAATATGGAATATGGCTCCTGAAATGAAAATGAAAAAAATTGGGCATCCAGCTTGTTTTCCAGTTGATCTACCATATCGCTTAATTAAAATGTTATCATGGAAAAAATCTATTATATTGGATCCTTTTAATGGAGCAGGGACTACAGGAGTTGCTTGCGCTCAATTAAATAGAAAATATATAGGAATTGAAATGTCAAAAAAATATTGTGATATTACTATTAATAGAATTAATAATACAAGATCACCATATGAAACTGATATGTTTGCTACTTAGTCCATTTACCTATAGGGCATATAAATCTTTTATCTCTAATTATATTATTGATTAAACGATTAGATTTGTGACATACTCTTATACCTTTTTTTCTTTCATTAGGAGCCTGTTTAGAATGGACACAAGACATGCATGTTGAGGATCTAGAAGAAAATGCCGTTATTGTTTTAGTTGACTTAGACGCTTGTAAACTATGTCTTTTAGATTTAAACGTTGTTAGTCGTTGAGTTTTAATCCTATTTGCTCTACTAGGTCTTCTTTTTCCACAACCGCAGCCCACTTTAATACCTTTCTTTTGTATGTTTTATTAAAAAATATAAGAAATTTTTCTTGAAAGCGATTATATTATTCTTACATTTAGTTATATATACTATTATCAAATAATATAAAAATTCCTTTAATAAGGGTAGTTATGCTCCTATCTAGTTATTAGTTATTTTCCCAAAAATATTTATTATTTTTTTCTTGACAAAGTTTCAGTTTATGGTATAATGGCAAATAGTAAAGAATGTTAATTTAGGTAAGATAAGATAATTCCAGACAATTGATTTTTTAAAATAGTAAGACGTGAAGTAAAAATAGTTTAAAACCTTTATTATACCGAAAATTCAAAGGACAATAAATGAATAATAAAAAAATTATTAAAGAAAATAATAAACAACTTATTAAAGAAATTATATTAGAAAAAAATCCACTGGCTATATTTTTAAGTGATAAATACAATGAAGCTATTTTAGGTTATGGAATTTCTTGTGGACAAAATTATGTTGCTGTTTATGATAGCGATAAATGTATTGAAATTATAATGAATATTTTTAATATAAATGATTTAGAAGCAGAAGAACAACTTAGATCAACGACAGAACAACATCTTTCTTCACCTCATAATCCATTTATATTTAGTGATTTTAGAAATATCGTAATTCCGAAATTTACGGATATAGATATAGATATGACTATTGATAAACTTTAAGAACAAACATTCCATTCTGAAGTATCGATATGACCATTTTCTGAAAGTTGTGCCCAGTTAATAGGAACACAACCATCAGGCCATGATAAACTATTTATAAAAATATTAAGATCTCCGAAATATTTAATAGTAAAATCATTAATAGATTTTACCATGTTATTTCTCCAACCATCATAAGAATAATGTAGTTTTGCCTGACGATAAAGAAGGTCCATTTCTCTTAAAAGTTGCACAGAGGCTTCTCTGCCATATCCAAAATTACTACCATCTTCTACAGTAGTAAGATCTATCAGAGCTAATTCTGCTTCCTTTAAATGACTTATGTCGTTTGGAGTGTCACTTAAAGTAGCGTCGAAAGCAATAGCTAAAGATATATATGTTTCTTTCCATGTTCCCATATCATATTATTATTTATTTTAACTGATATTCCTTTATTTTATACTTGAAAGCGAAAATGAATAAGTTTATAATATAAGGAAATTTGTAGTATTGTAATGGGAATATAAAAATGGTTAAAATAGGCTTTACAGGAACTCGTCATGGGATGAGTGAGGAACAATTAAAAGAATTTAAAAATTTCATAAAATCTAAAGATATTGAAGAATTTCACCATGGAGTATGTATCGGATCTGATCAACAGTCTCATGATTTTGTAAAAAGTAAAAAAATAAAAATTGTTGGGCATCCTCCAAAATTTAAAAAATTTATGTCAGATAGTGATTGTGATGTTTTTATGAAACCCCATGATTATTTAAAAAGAAACAAACATATCGTAGACGAAACAGATATTCTACTAGCAACTCCTGACACGAAAGAACGTGTTAGATCTGGTACGTGGTCAACAATTAGATACGCTCGTAAACAAAATAAAAAGATTTATATAATTCATAAAAATGGAAGAGTTTCAATAGAATAAAATATTTTTATTTTCTAATAAAGGCTAATTTAATATAAGGGTTATCTTCTTCTTTTTGAATATAATATGGCATTAGGTATTCTTTATTATTATCTGCTAATCCTGTATAGCCATAATTATATTGGTTATTTTTATAATCTTCATCAATATTTAAAACATTTATTTGATTTGTTTCTAAGTTGTGTTTAAATAAAGAAACATTAATATTATCAGTATTTCTATAGGCTCCTATTGTTGTATGATTATCATACCTTAAAGCAGTTACTCTTTGCCCGTAAACAGGAAGATCTATTGGTTCTGACCATTCTACACCATTTGAAGATCTAACAGTATAAATATTTTTTTTATGACCGCTATTGTCTCTTAAATAAGCTATCATATATAAATTATTCATATTAACTACAGAAGCTTCGCAAAATTGATGTTTATAATCATGAGCCAATATATTAGTATTATACCACAATTCTCCATTTTTTGACCAAGACATTAATTGAATTAATTCATTTTTTCTATTTTTTATTTTATGATTTGCACAAAAATATTTATCTTGAAATTTAATAAATTTATCAGGGACCATTCCAGGGAGAGGAGTATCTATTATCTCGATATTATTTCCATCTGTTTCAGATAAAAGAAAAAATATTTTAAAATGAGATTGTCTTTCATAAGTTCCGCTTTTAGCATCACAAACGATATATAAAGTTTTTCCTATATATGATAATCTGGGACAATTCCATACATATCCATGTTCTTCTAAATTAAGTTCAATTTCCTGTATTGTTCGCCATGATCTCCCTTGATTCTCAGAACGTTTTAGAACTAACGAAGATGAGGTTGGATGATGACCATTGCCAGATCTATAAACCATTAAAAATCTATTAGGTTTTTTGACACTTTTAATAATATCGGGGAATGATAAATATTTTTTATCATTTTTATCTATTGTGATAATGTATTTTAATTTTAACATTTATCCTTCCTCTACATCATCATAATAATTATCAGAATTATAAAATTCGTTGAATTCATATAATATATCGTCATAACTGAGGTGTTCTTCTAATTTTTTATATAATTCTTTAAGTTTATATTCTATTTCAATTTTTTTTATATCTTTATCTAGACAACGATGTAATTGATATCCTGCTTTTATAAAATTACCACAGATCTGGCAATACCTATTTTCCACTTCAAATAATTCATGATCATTTAACATAACTATATATCATCGTAATTTTATTTGATTTTCTTTGTGTGTAATAAAAATAATCACTTCTTTCCAAATTTTTTCTTCCAATATAGAGATAGAGGCAACTTTATAAGTATATTCTTTATCACTATTTAAGATATATTCCAATATCAAATTAGCAGAATTTACTAATATGTATACATCCTTCATCTCAAAGCCTTTTATTAATTCATTCATTAAGGCATGTTTTTCACTTAAAATAGTAGCAATAATTTTATCATTTTTTTAAAAACTAAATTATTAATACAAAAACAATTATATTTAATACATTTATAATGTTGGTATTCATGAAAATAAGTTGTTATAATCTGTTCTGGAGTTGTGTTTTTATTAATAAAGATAAATTCTTTAGGCCAGTTAGGATCAAAATTATTACTTATAAACATACCATACAATTTAGTTGTTTTTAATTTATCTGGTAATTTATATGATAATTCATTTTGATCCATTATAAAAACAGGTATAGAAGTAGATTTAATAATTTTATCATATCTACTCATTCTTAAAAGATATTTTAGATTAACATTATTAGGAGCATTGTCTACAAAAGAAAAAGGGGTAGGAGTTTTTTGATCAGTTTTAGGTGAACTAAAAAATAAATGATTGCAACCTTGAATTGTTAATAATATACTAATTAAAAGAAGGAATTTTATTCTCATATTTATCTCCCTATAAAAGCATATGTGCCATATACTTAAATTAGATAAATTGAGATTGTTCTCCTTTAATTATATAAATTATTTATTTTAAATAACCTTTTTTTCGACCCCATTTAAGCCACATATTTGTTTGATTTTTTATTTTTCCACGAAATTCTTCTGGTAAATCAGGTTGTTCTTCTTTTGGAACAATAGTATAAAGAATAACAAAAAGCCAAGTTATTTTTTTATTTATTCTTTTTAAGATTATAGGGATAACAATTTGAGGATCTATTTTTGTTATTAAAGAAAAAGCAGGATGTTTTTGATCTATATTTGAAAGCATTATTGTGTCATCTTCCCAAAAATTTATTACATCGTTAATAAATCTTATTTTTTCTTTATCAGTCATAATTTTTCACTCCATATCTTCTAAAATTCTATCAAGATTTCTTTTTAATTCAACATTGGTCTTAGATTGAAGAGTTTCTATTAGTAATTTTACTTTTTCTTTAGATGGTTCAGGAATATTATGTCATTTACTATCTGCTCCAACATTAACCCATACAGGATTAGCAATAATAATAATATCAACTAATTCCTCTAAATCGAAATCAAAAATAGGCTCAATAGTTACCATAGTCTCAAATCCCATTTTATTTAATTCTCCAAGAGCCTTTGCTCTTTCCATATAGGTAGGAGCTTTGGACTCATAGTAATTAGTTCTATTTGTTTCAATGGTTGTACCTATAAATACGTCATTAGGAAGTTGATCAGTAAATTCAATTATTCTTGCAGGATTTTTACTTTGAAATAAATATCTGTTTTTAGGGTATTTGCAGCAATGAGACAATACCCTCTTAATCCATTTAGAAGGAACATTATTAGCAAATAAATCAATGGTATGACAAACAAAAATAACCCTATCTTTACCAAGATTATTTCGCATACTTTTTTCATTTATACGAAGTTCACCTAATTTAAATCTGTTATTGATCATATAACAATAACTACACATATGCTCGCATGTCCCCACAACTGGACCCCACATATGTGTTATAAAATCGTACATATTACCAACACTTTTTTTAAGAGACATTTTTATTGTCCTTTCATTAATATATCTTTAATTTTTGAAAATTCTTTGCTCATTATAGATTGTTGACCTGTGTCAATCATGTCTTTACAAATCTTTTTAGTTTTTTTATCATCTTTCTGTTCTTTGTCTGTCAATATCTCACCACACCAATTATAAAAAGCTGCTAATGCTTCATCTTTTATGTAACTCATTTTTCTTTTATCTCCTTTTTAAATTGCCCATTTAAATTATGTATTAAATCTGTTACTTTCTTTTTGTGTAAAACTACACAATCCGAACAATCCCAAACTTTGTTACATTCATTATTAATAATAAATTTTCCAAATTCTTTATATCCACAAGGATAGATAGGACAATAACAAAATTTACAATCTTCTAATCCTATATGACATGGAAAATATTTACAGTTTTTATGTAGCATATTTTTTTATTCCAAATTTATTTTTTTCATTTAACTACATTATTAATAATTTTACTTTGATATTTTTCTGTTTTTTCCAAACTTCTTGTTAGTATTTCTTTTGCTTGAGGCCAACTACCATCAAGAATACATTTATGATAAGATAAATCATCCGCAACATTTAACCATAAATTTGAGAATTTTATTACAGCTTTTTTAACAACTTCTATATCGTTACTTTTAAGAGCTTCTGATCTTATTTTGTCTAACTCACATAATTTACAATTACATTTATTTTTTTTACTATTGCTCATTTTTTTCTCCTAAAAATCTAAAATTTCAAATCTGTTTTTTATTGGTTCGTCATTTTTTACAATAATAACACCTAATTGCAAATCTGCTTCTTTTGATAATTTTAAAGCTTTTTTCTCTGCCTCTTTCTGATTTCTTGCTCTAAAAGTAAATCTTGTTGGAACTTCAGGACCTATCGGCTCTCCTCTTGTTCCCCTGTCTTTAAGTCTATATAGTCTATATCTTTCCCATCCCATTTTTATTCCAATTCTAATTTCTTCCATTCTAAAACATTACTAAGAGTTTTACCATAATTATATTTATTAATATTTAAACCTAATTTCCATTGTTTATCATAGGTTATAAATCCAGTAGTTATAATACTATCATTTAATTTAATTAATACAATCTCTTTTGCTTTTAAATCTTCTATATCAGATATTCTTCTCCACTCATGATTTATTATGTTAATATCTTCGGTGTTTTTAGGAATAGAAATGACTGAATGAATAATAGGTTTGATTTCCTTTTTAATAATTGTTGCTTCTGGTAAGTATGTCTTATCTCCAACCCATTGAAAATATGCTTTAGTATTACTTGTGTCACCATATTTATAAAGTTTACCTGTTTGCCCAATTTTAATTAGACCAGGATCTTTTATGATTCCCAAAGCAATAGTTTTGCCATTATTAAAAGTAAGATATCTATAACTTCCATGTTTTAGACAAGATGGGTCACAAACAGTAGTTTTGTCGCAAGTTGGATTTCTTTTAATATCAAATTCTATAATTTCTCCTTCTGCTAAAATACCCCATTTATCATCTTCATTAACATTCCAAGTGTTAGGACGATCACAATCACAACCAGTTAATGTGATTGATGCTAAAATTAATAAAATTCCTAATAATATTTTCTTCATTTTCTTTCTTCCTTTACTATTTAACTTTTTGACATATATTTTTTCATTCCATTTTTGTAAAGAATGGAATCACATAACATTGTTAACATATCTTCTGGAGTAGTTCCTTTCATTTCAGTACCTCCTTTAAGGTGTAACCAATTCCTTACAAGGGTCATAGGATCAATAGGCGCAGGATCTTTTTTTAATCTTCCATTAATAGAAACAATATCCCAATCACAACCAGTTGTTGCATCTTTATCTTCTTCAAGAACATCTTTTCTATAAATAACAACATCTGCATAATTGCATTTTATCCTAGGTTCTAAAATCTTTACTTGCAATTTTGCAGGTTCGTGTTCTCTGCCATGAATTTTAGCCCATTGAGCATCTAATTTCATGCCTTCAAACATCGGATAAGAATCAAAGGTAGAAAAAAGGCCCACTTCCCATTCTGGCATATGAACAAGAACCACACCATCACGATATCCTTTAGTATAGTTTCCTTCTTCAAATGCTTCAACAGTTCTATTGGCAAGATCACTCCAACTACATCTATAATAAGTAAATACAGAGTCTTCTGTTTGTCTTTGTACAAATTCACTAATCCCAATAGTTGTATTTTTACCTATTCTACTGTGTTCTATCATTTTTATTTTTCTCCAACTGTTTTAATGTTAAACCAATTTTTCCACTTCCTTGACACGGAGAGCTATCAACTTTTTGAAATTTATTATTTTCCATTTTAGGAGTTCCATTAAATATCCATCTATTTTTTTTAAAACCATGCCTATAAATTTTACCATTACTATTTACAGATATTTCTCTAAAGCAAATAGAACAATATTTTTTCATTTTTTAAAGCTTCTTTTATACATAACACATTGTCCACTTCCAGCACAAGGTGAAGCATCTTCTTGTGAAAATTTACCTGTAGTCATTTTAGTTTTATATCTATTAAAACCATGGCGATATGCTTTATGCTTTTTAGTAGCACAGACAGGTTCTCCACAAATAGCACATATACTAATAACTTTTAATTTTTTAGATTTTACCGATCTACGAGTAATCTTCATTATACATCTCCATATTTTTCTTCGTATTTTTTAGTTAATATATTCATTTGTTCTTGTGTCATGTTTTTTTTTTTAATAGGACTAAAAATTATTTTTTCCCAACCACAAAATTGTTTTAAAACAAAAGAAAAAAGAATTCCAGCTTTAAAATTTATTTTTTCAGAAATAAGATCACTTTTAGGTATTTCCATAAAAGACAACTCTTCATTATTACCAATTACTCTTACATGGGCTATATCTTTTTCTATATGTTCTATTAAACCTTCAAAATATTCCCTACTATAACCAAACATTTATTCTCCTATCTGAAAATATTTTCTACCATTAATCAAAATGCATGAAAGTTTTACCAATACTAGGATGCCTTTGCACTGACTCTCTTATCTTATTTTTAAAAAAGCTTCTATTTCATCAATAGCTTGTTTACTTACTCTTTGACAGTCCCATCCTTGCCTGTTTTTTTCACAAGTATTAAGAATACATTTTTTAATTGCTTTACGATTTAAAATACTTGCCATACTTACTCTCCATGAAAAACCATTATTTTACCTAATATACTATTATTTTTAAAAAACGAATGTCTGGAATTATTAATTAATATTCATAACTCTTTATTTAACAATGTCTTATAACACAAACTGTTATTTTTAGTTTATTATACCAGTACATACGTCTCTTGTCAAGAAGAATATTATTATTTTTTAAATGAAAAAATTAGAATGATAATAATTAATATTATTTTATTTGAAAGTTGCTTGTTTATACCAATTTTTCCCTACATCATTTGCTATTTGATACATATCATTATTATAATACCCGCCTCTTTCTACTAAACCATCAGCACCTTGTGGATCTGTTAACTCAAATCCCATTCTTTCAGGGGTTTCTTCATATGTCTTTTTAGATTTATGGATAGGTAAATTTGACCATTTGTTTTTTTGTTGATCAAAAGTAGTTAAATAAGCACTTATATTTTCTGATATAGCTATAGATTTTATAATATCTAATAAAAATGTGTCCCAATTTTTGGTAGTTTTGTCTAACCATTTTGCTGCTTCATGGTCTTTGGGGTCTACACTTCTAAAACTTTTTGCTATAAAATTATCATAATCAGCATCTCTTTGTAAATTATTAATTACTAAATAATTTCCCATTTCATAAGCACATCTTGCATATGCTAAAGTTCCATCATGATGTGGAGTTTGTCCCATTCTGTCCCAGACTTTGTGTATATTAGGGTATTTTTTAGATGCATAATTAAAAAAATCATCAGAAGGAGTAATGCCTATAGTAAAACCTGCTTTTTCTTTACTATAACTTGGAAGAATGTTTATGTCGAAAGGAAGATCTTTGTAAGATGATACATTGGGATATCTTTCTTTCATATAGTTCTGAGCATCTAAATTACTTTCTACATCATTATATATATCTATTACTTCTCTATGGGAATAAGAATTTTGTTCAGGATCATATGATTCTCCGATAGAATTTAAATATTCTATTGCTCCTTCTGGTAAACCACTTTTTTTACCTACATGATTTAATTTTCCCCATTCTTTATAATTTAAAATATTATTACCGTATTTATTCAAATATCTTTTTAAAAAATCAGATAGATTATTTAAAACTTTGAAAGATAATGGTAAATTTTTTCCTATAGGAATATCTAATTTAGATATTTTATCTTCTGCCCATTTTTCAATATCTCCACTTTTATTTTTATAACAATTTTCACAAAGAAATCCTTCGTCCTCTATGTAGTGAGCATCGTCTTGACTTTCTGCTTTTCCACAATCCAAGCATATTTCAGCATTGCCATTTTCAAGACATTCTTCACAAACAAAAGAATTGCTATCCCAAGAAGTTTCATATTTTCTTTGTCCAGGAAGTATAAACTTATTACAAAATTCACATTTAGTTAAATTTTCTGCACATGTTTCACAAATTGGTAATTCATAACTTATCTCATATTGTTGTCCAGAATATTGCATAAAATTTTCTACTTCATTTTCAGGATTTAATATAAAATCAGATAAGTCATATAGTGTTTTACCATTTATTTCTGTTCCAGATCTAAATAAAGAACAAACATTAATAAAACCACCTTTATAAGAGCATATGTCTTTTAACGATTGATATTTATTTAAAATATAAGGTAATTGAGGAACTTGAACTTCCCATCTAGACAAAGAAGAAGTAAAGCCATAATCATAAGTATTATTTCTTTTAGATTCTAAATTTTGTTCTTGAATATATGTTTGTAATTGATTATAAAAAGGCAATAAATACTGAGCTATTTCTTGAAGGGCTTGAGATATTTTATTTTTATCATAAGGTGGTAAATTATAAGATGCCGTTTGTGGTTTTTCTATTTCTCCTCCTTCTACATACCATTCCTCTATATCTTCTTCTAAAATAGGTTGTTTGCATACAGAACAAGAATAAATATTTTCTCCTGTTTCTGGATCAATAGAAATAGGTCTTATTTTTTCACTTACGCGACCAGGACTAGTTAAATGAGGATAAAATAATAAATTTTGTTGTGCTTTTTTGTACCAATTGCCACTATTAAAAGATGTAGTTAATTTTGAATCATGGGGGGATTCGGGTATTATGTTTTTCTCTCTTAATTCTTTTATTTGTTTAAATATATCTGCCGCTAGTCCACCTCTAGGTGTTTTTTGAATTTCCTCGCCTATATAATTACCTTCTTCTTCCATCCGTTTTTCTTCAGCTTCTTCAAACTCTTCTTTGGTTGCAAAATCTTCTTCATTAGGCCTTTCAAACCAAGACATATCCCAATTAGAGTAAGCAAAATCATATATTTCTTCTTCTAATTTTTGAGCATAATCTTCTAATTCTTTTAACTTATTTGTTAATGTTTCTGGGCTTTCTCCATATGTATTTAGTGCAAAATTAATAATAGCTTCTGGAATATTTGTTAAGTCTCCAGAATAAGATGGTTCTCTTTTATTCTCTTCCATTTCTATTGCCATCTGAGCCATACCTGTAGGGTCAAATGATGTCTGCATAGGTATTCCATAATCATCCGAACCTAATGAATAAATAGTATCTACTAATACATCCAATGTGTCATATGTATAACTAATTTCTCCAAGGGGATCATCGCCTTCTTCAAAAGATCTTATTCCAGGATTTTGATTTCCTATAAGCCATTCTTTTATCATTGCTTTGTATGTGTCGTCAGGCTCTGAATTAGAATGACCAAGTATTTGAACTATTTCATTATCATTATTAGTTTCTATAGTTACCTTAGGATTATTTCCAGAATCTCGTAATGAATATATTATACTATTTCCAGATTGTACATCTTCGCAATATGACCCTACGCAATGACTCATTTTATTTCCTTCAGTTAATAAGTCATTTTCACTTATAACTTTTTGGACTGTCCATCCATTCCACTTTGGATCCTTCCATTCTGGCCCATATATAATAAGTTCTTGTTGAGTTGGGTTGTAATTTTTACCCTCTCCTTTCCCTGCCATCATTTGATGCCATTCGTCAGAAGCTTGCATTGCTTGCTCTGCTGAATAAGATGCTATATCCGGTCGAATGGCATCATACCAGTCTAATATCTCATTAATTTTACCATCAAAAGACCAATAATTCATAGATTCTTCTTGATTTAACATAGTGTTAAGTAAGGACATATGATTATCTGGAGGAATTTTGCCCTTTCTTAATTTTCTATAATTAATAAGCACCCATTGCTCTATAGGTTGTGCTCTTTGTGCTTTTCTTTTTTCGATTGGCAAATAAGGATCTATTTTTTGTGGTAATTGAATAGATTGAATTTGTTCTAAGGTTAAGGTAGGGCTTTTTCTAACTTCATTAGTTAAAAATTGAGCAGAATCTTTATCCAATGATAAAATGTATTGCATAATATCAGGGGTAGTTTGAAGACTTCCTAAATAATTTTGCAAACCAATTAGTTGAGCGAAGATTTGTTTTATATACCAACTCATTAATCTAATATTCCTCTTTCATATAATTCATTCATCATTTCTTGTTTTTCTTCTATTGAATGTTCTACGGGAGGATTTAATTCTTCATGTTTTTTAGGATCACTGAATTTTTTTAATCTTTGTATTATTACTCCACTAGGGATATTAGATTTTTCTATCATCCATTTTAATTTATTTGCCCAATAAGGAGAAACGCCATAATAAGTGTAAGGAGTTCCATTAATACTAATTCTTAATTCTCCATAAGAATTATGAGATAAAAAATCTAATATAGGTCTTTTTGCTTTTTTATACCAATTCATTTGGTTCCCTATACATAGTTTTATTTGTTGTAAAGTCTTTGTTTCTACCTTTATTTTCTACAATGCCAAATCTTTTATAAAAATTAATTAATCTTTTTTTAGAGGTGGTTCCATGATAATCATCTTTTTGACCTGGACTTAATTCTAATCTTTTTCCAACTTTATCAGCATAGTTTATTAACTCTTGCATTATTTGAGACCCTATTCCTTGTTTTCTTATATTTTTAGGGACTATAATAGATTCTAGTAGAATTTTATCAATTTGTTCAAAAACATACAGAGTTACTTCCTGCTGTCTCCATTTATCTAAAATAGCTTCTAACTCAGGTGTCTGGGTCGCCTTTTTATACCAATTCATTATAATTTTACCTTATACATAGCGGCAGTCATTATTTTGTCAACTAATAACCTATCATATCCTTGCTGTGTTAATTGTTCTCCATATTCTTTCATAGCTTTAAAATTTTTAGATTTAGCCAATGCTTTCATATTTTTTAATTCATCTCTGTTTGCTGCTTCCCAATCTTTTATTAATTCTTCTCCAGCTTGTTGATTATAAGAATCTCCCTGTTGCTGATTATATAAACCTCTTCCTGCATTTTTTTTCTTAGATAAATTAAAATTAGAAGATACAATTTGCGTTTGTTTTTGATACCAAGGTTGTTTTTGCCACTCTGGTGTTTCTTCTGGTTTTAATATCTCTTCTGGTTCTGTTGTTTGTTTTTGATTCCATGGTAATTGATCTTGAATTCGGGCTACATCTTTTTTCTTTGGTCTTTTTCCAATACTACTCCAAACACCCCATGGAATACCTAACTCGGGAAGTATCCTATGTGTTAATGTCTCAGAAGCAATTGTTTTTCCTCCAGATCCTGAAGGTATGGCAGAGGTCATATTATTATGAGTGTTAATATATATACTATGATCTCCTTTACCTTTTTTATAATAAACAACTCCAAATAATTTAAGTTTATGTAATAGCTCAATTAGGGTATAAGTTGCTTTTGCTGTCCATGCATATAAATATTTTTTATACCAATTCATATTTTTTTCTCCCAGTTTGTTACATTTTTAATCCAATTTCTATTTAAATTTTGAGGGTCATTAGCAACATTTGCCGGAGCATAAATATTTCCTAGATATGTAATAAAATCTCCTGGTTTTCCTTCCTTTTCCCATCTTCCTCTGTTTTTTACAATAGTTGCTGCTGCCCAACCAGCTTGTATATCTAAGGTTTCATTAGGTCTTTTTTTCATTTCTTCTTCACATTTTGGATGCAGAATTCCAAATTCTCTTCCATGTTCACCTGCTTCAGATTTTCTTATGGCAAAAAGTAAATCATAATCATTAGGATCTAGATTGTTTCTTTTAGCAGCATTTAAAATAATTTGATATTCATCTTTAAAATATGTTTTCATATTTTCAATTGAAATTGGTTCGTTGATAATATTTTCTGGTAATTTTTCTTCCCGATTCCTTTTATTTTCATTAATTCTTTCTTTTTCTGAAATCCTCCATTTTCCTTTCGATAACATAATATTTTTTCTGCAATTCCTGGTCCAATTCCGGGTACTGCTAAAAGACCATTGAAATCTGCCTGATTTATATCGATTTGCTTAAAATATACAAACTTTTTAATCCCTTCAAGATTGGTAATCTCTATACCATCTTCATGGATAATTTTAATTTTAGTTCCATTTTTTAAGCTTCTTTTTAAATTTTCTCTAGAAATATTAATCCTTCTCCTTGGAAC